>Ga0210023_1000291_pt1 | contig 38701 bp, 45 predicted proteins | sample CryGeymeta201524_FD_183987 | JGI IMG/M metagenome (GOLD analysis project Ga0210023, IMG submission 183987) | Groundwater microbial communities from Crystal Geyser aquifers in Utah, USA - Crystal Geyser metaG 2015-24 (SPAdes) (version 2) | ecosystem: Environmental > Aquatic > Deep subsurface >... | reverse complement strand
ATGGTGTCCATACTTGTAATTATGTCGGCGTTGTTGAACGCAGTGTCAGGGTCTCGATACCTCAAAGAGTCTTTTACTGTTGATACTGTTAATATCTGTTCCCATATATTAGATGGATAGAGTTTCCCTTTTCCTGAAAGCATATAGTGATTTCCGTGCTGGACATAGTTTAAATCATCTCTTCCAAAGGCATCCAATTCAGACCGGTCATAATAATATTTACCTGTAAGTTCTAACTCAAGTTTTTCTGATGGTTTAAACCCGAATTTCCCGGAGAAGGAGGCGTTTTTATAGCCATCTCTCTCTGAGCCCTGTTTTGCAACTGATATGCCGTCAGTATAGAAATATGTCCCTGTGATTCTGTAGTCAAATTTTCTTTCCCCTCCAGAGATTGTAAAAGATGGCTTATATGTTCCAAATGAGCCACCCTCAAAGGATGCCTCTATCTTTGGTTTGCCTTTTCCCTTCTTTGTGATAATGTTAATAACCCCTGCCATTGCCTCTGAGCCGTATATTGTGCTTTGAGGGCCTTTTACTATCTCAATCCTCTCTATGTCATCCACATTGATACCTGAAAAATCAAATGAGCCTGTAGTTGTACTTTTAACCTTTACCCCGTCTATCATCACAAGGGTATGTGTTGAATCGCCACCACGCAAAAAGACTGTGGCAAGTTTTCCAGCACCTCCGTTCTGAACAAGACTTAGCTCTGGAATCCTTCTGAGGACATCTATTATAAACTGGACATTCATGTTCTTTATATCTTTTTCCTTAATCACGATAACATCGCTTGTTGTATCTTCGATCGCTTCTTCTATCCTAGTGGCAGTAATTACGATTTCTTCCAATGTGGTGGCCTTTTCTTCTGCAGATGATGAAGTGAAAAGTAAGAAGTGAGAAGTGAGAAGCGATAAAATACAAATAATGAGTTTTGAAAACCGATGACCGATGACTGATGACCGATGACTTGTTTTCATTTCTTCCTCCCTCGAGAAAATTTTTTTGGAGTGTTTGTCCAAGTTTTACAGCTTCTTGGGTTTAAAGTTTAAACTTGGAACTTTAAACTTTTTTGTCTGGATAGGTCTTCCGGCTTCGGGCGTCCTACTCACCCGCCTTCCCATCATGATATTACTCATGACAGTGGCCTCTAATCGGGCTTTCGTTCCCTTCACGGCTGCGGGGCAGCGGAGGATTCAGCGGAGGACTTTTACCTCACTTCCCTGACTTCCAGCCAAATAGATTTCTAAATGCTAAATTATAATTCATCACCTCCCTTTAATTAATTTAGATAATTTTATATCACACATCCTTAAAAATTTACAATATCTTATTTACCATTCGCAATAAATTTATTTATAAATTTCCCTTCATATTCTGGAAAATCCTCGAAGTTTAAGGGTTTTTTACGTGTTAGATTAAGTTTTAAAAGTTTGAAATTTAGCTCTCTGAGCTTCTTAATCCTTTCTTTATCATCATCGATTGTGTTCATCAGTGAACACATATTTACCACTTCGTTTCTAAACTCAAGCTCGGGTGGTATACAGCCGGCATTTTTTAAAATCCTGTAAGCCATTCTTAGATCCTCAGGAACCCATGTCTCATCCTCAAAATTGATGGGCCTTCCTTTTCCTTCAAGGTTGTCAAACTCACCATTTGCTATGGCTTCTATAATTCGTCTTTCAGCAATTCTGTAAAAAAATTCCATGGCAGTATATTTATCTTACATCAAGCATTCTCTCAAGCGACCTCTTTGCAGGAACCCTTATTTCTTCAGGCACCTTAATAATATACTTGTTTTCTTTCAAAGCTATCAGCACGCTCTTGAGTGTGGTCTTTTTCATATTCGGGCATATCATGTCTTTTCTTAATGGATAGAATACCTTATCAGGGTTTTCTTTTTTCAATCGGTACATAAGGCCTATCTCAGTGCCTACTATAAACTCTTTCTCAGAGGATGCCTTTGCAAATCTCAACATCCCGGAGGTGCTCGTTACATGATCTGCCATTTCGAGTACATCAAGCCTGCATTCCGGATGGGCCATTAAAATGGCTTTGGGATGTTCTGCCTTTGCCTTTTTTACATCTGCCGGTCTTACCCTTTCATGCACATGGCAAAAGCCGTCCCATGCAATAACCTGTTTTTTTGTATTCCGCTGAGCCCACATGGATAGGTTTCTGTCAGGTATGCATATTACCCTTTCATCAGGCAAAGACTCAATAACCTTAACAACATTGGCAGATGTACAGCATATATCACTTTCTGCCTTTACATCAGCAGTTGTATTCACATAAGTCACAACGGGCGTGCCCGGATACTGTGCCTTTATATCTCTCAGTGTAAATTCAACCGGGTATATGAAAGGAGGTGGATTATTAAATCCTGGGAAGCTTTTTCTTTCCCACCTCGGTGAATCTACATGAATCATATCAGCCATCGGACAGGTTGCACCAATCTCTGTAAGGAGGACTGTCTTATCAGGTGAAAGAATTGAAGCACTTTCTGCCATGAAATTGACACCTGCAAATACTATAACGTCACAATCTATGGCAGATGCGGTTCTTGAGAGTTCAAGCGAATCGCCCACAAAGTCAGCTATTTCTTGAACCTCATCCCTCTGGTAGTTATGGGCAAGTATAATTGCACGCCTTTGATTTTTTAGCTTCAGGATCTCTTCCCGGAGAAAGGCTTCATCAAGAGTCATTCAGAACCTGACAGGATTCTTTAAAAAAAGAGTGGAATTTGTGAAAAGGACAGTACCGTCTTTCATGACAATTTTATAAATCGGTTCCCGTCTGTTCTCTTTTTTAGCTGAATCCTTTCCTGTTAAAGGATATGTCATCTTGCCATTATAAAGAGAGAGGACTTTGCTGACATACTGCCTTGTTTCTGTAATTGGAGGGACTAAACCAAACCTCTCAACGGTCTTTGGGCCTGCATTATAAGCAGCAAGTGCAAGGGTCAGATCTCCGTTAAAACGTTCGAGGAGATATTTCAGATATCTTGTACCACCTTCGATATTCTCTTCGGGGTTAAACGGATTACGCACATTCATCTCGCTTGCTGTTGTGGGCATGAGCTGCATAAGACCCATTGCCCCTTTTCTCGAAATAGCCCTGCTGTTCCAGTTAGACTCTGTCTTTATAACAGCCTTAATAAGAGATGGATCCATATTGTATTCTCTTGACTTCTCATGCACGATGTGGTGATAACCATCCGTGTTTTTGAACTCTATTTTGGCAGGCTTCTGAGTTGGGGTTGAATTCGTGTTGTCTTTTATAACCCTTTTTGCATTCTTGCCAAAAGGTGCGTCTGTATAGCAGACCACGCCGTTTTCATCTACATACTTATATATATCTGCATAAGCAGCAGTAAAAATAAACAGGACAAAACAAAATACTATCAGGATATATCTCATGCTAAAATCTTATCATTAAAGGTTCGGTCTGTCAATATTTTTGCTATATTGGAGGATATTTATCCATCTTCGATAATTCCTTTTATAAGTCCCTCTGGTGTTGATTTGATCTTTCTTGCAGGAATACCGAGTGCCTCTTCTATGTCATTTAAAGTGATATCATCCAGAAATCTATTTTCTTCATTGAGGACTACATCAGGTATAAGTATAGTTTCATGCCCCTCTATTCTATCCAATACTGCTTTTATTACATCCCTCCCTATTAGCAGTCCTGCAACTGTAATAGATGTGCCAAAAAACTTGTTTTCAACAGGTACCACATCAATAAGCTTAAGGTTTTCTTTCTCAGAGAGTCTTTCTATAAACTTTTTTAAAAAGGGGTAGAATGATGTTCCAGTAAAGGTAAGGAATTTCTTTTTAACCTGTAACGTCTTAGTGAGTTTGAGCTTTTTTACCTGATTCATAAAAAGTGGGACCATCCCAACACCATTTTCTATCTGATGCAGATCTCCATATTCCCTGAGTGGAGGGAATGGACGTTCTGCCTTTAAATATAGCTCGTCTGCCGCATATACGACAGAGTTGCCATGTTTCTTCCTAAACCTCTTTCGAAATGATTCTATGATGTTTATTGCGTGTTCTGCATCTGTCTTTTCAACAGGTCGAATGCTATGTTTCTTGTATATGGTCAGACCAACTGGGACGACTGCAATGGAAAGCACATAAGGATAAAACCTGTAAAGATCACTGAGAGTTTGCTGCAGTTCTTCCCCATCATTGTAACCTGGACATAGGACAATCTGTAAATTAAACCTTATCTTGTTGTCAGCAAAGAATTTGAGTTCTTTAAGGATATCTGGAGACTTTGTATTTCCAAGCAGCCTATTCCTTAAAGCCCTGTTTGTTGAATGAACGGAAATATATAGTGGACTTAACTTCTGCTCAATAATACGCCTTCTGTCTTCTTTGGTCATATTAGAAAGGGTGATATAATTTCCGTACAGGAAGGACATCCTGTAGTCTTCATCTTTTATGTAAAGTGTTTTCCTGAGGCCTTTTGGAAGCTGTTTGACAAAACAGAATATACAGTTGTTTTTGCAAGTCATGACCTTAAAAGGTTTAAAATCTATACCAAATTCCTCACAATCCTTCCGGACTACAAGGATATTAATATTTTTCCCACCCCGCTTTACTTCTATCTTGATGTTGTCCTCACTGCTGTAAAATATGAAATCAATAGGGTCGCGAAGTTTATGTGAATTTATAGAGAGGAGTATATCGCCGGGAAGAAAACCTGATTTTTCGGCCAGACTGCCGGGATAAATATTATCTATCTTTATGCCATGTTCAGCCTGCATGTGTTAGTTTCAATCCTCTGTAAATATAGTGAAGTCCAGAAAGTATTGTAATCCCCGCAGTTACCCATAAAAGCAGGGGGGGTAAATCCGGCAAGGAAGGTAGATTGATATGTATGAGGACATACGCCACGAGAATACTTTGCATCCATATTGTCGCCTTGCCAAGCACTGTCGGTTCAACCTTTGATGTATCGGTAATGAGATAAAGTATAAACCAGCCGGTAATTAAAATAATGTCCCTGCTTATAACCGTTATTGTAAGCCATTTGGGCATCAAATCATAAGTGGATAAAATAATAAATGTTGTTACGAGCAGGAATTTATCTGCCAGTGGGTCGAGAAATGTGCCCAGTGCGGTCTTCTGGTTTTTAAGACGGGCAAAGAGACCATCAAATATATCTGTAAATGCGGCGATTATGAATAGATAAAGGGAATAGTCATAGCGTTTGTATATTATTGAAGTTATAAATACAGGGATGATAACTATCCTTGCTATTGTTAAAGTGTTGGGTATATTCAAGACGCTCATGGGATATTAAAAGGTAATCCTTGAAACCTGAGTTTTAATCCAGGTCGATTATAACATGTATTATCTATTTTTCCATTCATGAATGATAAGATTGTCGTTGCGTGGCACCCCTCTATAGCAAAACTATTTTTCATTGACCCGTGTAAGGATGCTAAGAAGTGCCTCCTTGCTACGGCCTTCTTACCTTTGAGGAGGGCTATCTCCCCGAGTCCAAGCCTGCAGTAAATCATACCCCTTGGATCTTTTGTCTTCTTAAAGAGCAGCATCGCCTTTATGAAGTTGTCGCGTGCCTTGTTGAGGTTTCCTATCATCTTATATGTTGTCCCGAGACTCCACAGGGTATAAGAGTAGCTCACCCTGTCACCGATCCTTTTATATAGTCTGATTGCCTTTGCGAAATTAGCAAGGGCACTTTTATAATCCTTTCGCATTCTGTGCGCATTTCCTATGCCGCAATAGGAATAAGCTGTTCCAAATATATCTTTAATATCGGAAAATAATCTGTGTGCAGAAGTATAGTACTTGAGGGAATCTCTAAATCGCCCTGCGATACGGGATGTACCGCCGAGACCGCACAGACAGTAACCGGCACCCTGGATGTCTTTAAGAGATTTAAATATCTTATAGGATTTTTTGAACATTTTGATTGCGCCTATGATGTTTCCCTTTATCCTTAAGGCTCCTGCCTCCGCCCATAGCGTAAAGGCAATGCCCTGTTTATCGCCTTTTCTCTGGTATGTCTTCCTTGATTTACGGATGAGTTTTATGGCTTCCTTCCACTTTCCCTCTGCCCTTAATGAAAGACCCAAACCAACCTTTGCGTCAGCAGCCTTAATCGAGTCCTTTATTTTTTTAGCAAGTTCGATTGTATTCGCATAGCTTTTTGAAGCAAGGTCAAAATTGCCCACCATCCTGTAAGTATCACCCAAAGAAAGCGTACAGTGAAAAATTCCATCCCGGTCACAAATCTTAGTGTATCCCTTCAATGCTTTTTTAAACAGTCTGAGAGATTCTGGGTAAAAAGATTTTTCTCTTAGTTTTTCTGCATGGTAAAGAATATTATCTATTTCCAACGATTTCTCTAAATTGTTTGATGATTGTTTCGTAGTTTTCAAAACAGCTTCAAGTGAATTGTATCTCCAGCCTTTACCCATCTGCCTGGTTCTGGTTTTTGTGTTTCTATTTTTTCTCCTGAATCTTCAGTCTCTATTTTCAGATTCAGCTTTTTTATAATTTCTTTTGCTTGTTCAAAAGACATACCCTTGAAATCAGGGCAGTGATAAATTATATCATAAGGGCCGAGACTAACAAGCACTGTAATATGGTCACTCACCTGCTCATCAGGTCCGGGTTTTTGAGCTACAATTTTGTCCTTTTCAACTATATCTGAATGTACCATTATTACCTTTGCTATCTTCAATCCTTTCTGAAGCAGTATGGATTCAGCATTTAATAATGTTTCGTTGACGAGCATAGGAACTGACTTTACCCTCGGTCCTTTACTGATGATGACCTTTATGCCTCTTCGTTCTTTAACCTTATTTCCTGCCGGGACATCCTGTCTGACTATATTTCCCACTGGAACAGTAGAATCATAATCTTCACCTTCAATCTTGAGATAGAGCCCATTCCTTGTGAGCAGCTTGTTTGATTCCAAAGGGCTTTTTCCGTAAAGGTCAGGTACCTCGACTGTACGGCTGAAACTCAGAACCTTGAAGGTAAGATAACCGAAGACGAGCCCGAGTAATATGAATAGGAGCATATAAAGAGGAAACCTTATTAAATTACTTATTTCTTTATGCAAATATTCACCCTGGGAGGTTTTCCTCTTACCTTCTATTGCATTCATTTTTCAAGACCTCATTAAGGTTTTAGTGGTGAGGGCTCTTACCAAAAAACTCTATTGCCTTTTTGACCTTCTCTAAGTCAACTCTGGTGTTAAGGCATGGTCCGAATGGACGTTCGTTTGTTATTCCCAATATTGGAAGTGGATATGTATCAACTATTCCGCTGCTCAGGTCGTTTTCACATGCAACGGCAACTACCGCCTCTGGTTTTACCTCATTCACAATCCTCCTTGCAAGAGACCCCCCTGTTGCAACAAAAAGGTTTAAATGATTTTCGTCGGCAATCTGGATCAGGTCTTTAATCTCACATCTGCCGCATCCTTTACAGTTATAGATATTATATGTAAGCCTGATAGTGCATTCGTCTATCTGGAGGCAGTGCGGCAATAGGAGCAGTATCTTTTTTGTCTTAGACCTTTCTCTTTTAACAAGTTTATTATTCAGGTTAATAATTAACCTCTGATAGGCCTCCTTTTTGTTTTTCGCGAAAGAGCCCGCGAGCATAAGTAAAGGATATAAAATTTTGACAGTAAGACCTCTAATCCATCTGCGGCTCATCAAAAAAGGCTCCTTCTTTTAATTGTCTTCCCTGGAGGAAGGCTTTAGCAAGCATTGGTATTTTACCCTCTGGCTGAAGTTCAATTATCGAGATTAATCCTCTACCAGTGCCGACGGTAAGTTCTTTGCCTGCTTTCTCTACCCTGCGAGGCATACCAGAGCCTTCAAGCACCTTTACCTTGGTAATTTTAATCCTTTCTTTATTTAAATAACAATAGGCACATGGCCATGGATACATACCACGGACAAAGTTGAATATCTCTGATGCGGTTTTTGACCAGTTAAGTTTTCCGTCCTCTTTTTTGAGAGGAGGAGCATAACTTGTAGCCCCTTTCTGAGGGATTGGCTTAATAGAGTCATCTTTTATGCCTTTTATAGTCTTAATCAATAAAGATGCACCTATCTCTGCAAGTCTCTTACTAAGGGTCTCTGCATTATCATCAGAAGATATTTCTGTCTCTTCCTGTAACAGGATATCACCTGTATCAAGCCCTTCATCCATAAGCATCGTAGTTATACCTGTCTTCTTTTCACCATTAATTATTGCCCACTGGATTGGAGCTGCTCCCCTATATTTCGGTAGCAGCGAGGCATGTACATTTATACAGCCATATAAAGGAAGCCTGAGGATTTGTACAGGCAATATCTTTCCATATGCAACTACAACAATTATTTCAGGCATTATTTTAGAAAGTCCGTTTAGAAATAAAGAGTCTTTTATATTAACTGGGTGTAAAACCTTGATTTCTCTATCAATAGCAAGTTCTTTAACTGGTGAAGGGGAAGATACACGACCTCTTCCTTTTCTTTTGTCAGGCTGTGTGACAACTGCAATGACCTCTTCCCCTGATTGAAGAAGTGCAGTGAGTGATGGAACAGCAAATGATGGTGTACCGAAGAATACTATATGCATGTAAACTTTCCTAACTTGCCCTTATTATGGATTTATGTCAAATGATATTATACATAGCGACAAAACTTCATTCGTCATTGCGAGCGAAGCGAAGCAATCTCTCTTTAAGTAATTGAGATTGCCACGTCGCTCCGCTCCTCGCAATGACAGACGATTTAAGTCGTTGTGTATATTTGGATATTGTAATTTGATTATTGTTATTTTAGCCTAATCCACATATTCCAATATTTCGTCAAGGCCATCATCTGCCGCTTTTCATCTCCTTTACGAACTTTTTGTACCTTCTCTTAAAAAATTCTCTTTTAATGGGGCTCATCCTATCTATAATAAGAAGTCCGTCGAGGTGGTCTATTTCATGCTGGAGTGCCCTGGCAAGAAGACCTGTACCTTCTATCTCCACAGGCTTACCTTCTCTATTAAGCCCCCTAGCATAGACCCTCTCAGCCCTTTTTATATTTGTCATATACCCAGGAATGCTCAGACATCCCTCTTCAGCCTCAACTGTGCCTTCTTTTTCAATAATCAAGGGATTTATCAAGGCTATAAGTGGTTTCTTGTCTTCTTTCAAACTTACATCTATTACACATAATCTCTTCGGAATACCCACCTGATTAGCTGCAAGCCCTACACCTCTTGCAGAATACATTGTCTCTATCATATCATCTATAAGATGCTGAATATGGGCGTCTATATTGTTTATAAAAGCAGCCTTTTGTTTTAGAATCTTTTCTGGATATTTTTTTATCTCGAGTACGGCCATGTTATATTATAGAACATTTCAATGACTTATTTTTGAGTTAAAACTACATTGAAGTATAAAAATAAAATTGTGTATTATAAAGGCTATCTGTACAATTTTTTTCAGGAGGTTTTTAGATTAAGAATATCAATTTTGATTCTAAAGAGGACAGAGAGATTTACAGACACAGCACATCCCACATAATGGCCCATGCTGTGAAGGAACTCTTTCCTGATGCAAAACTTGCTATAGGCCCTGCTATAGATGAAGGTTTTTATTATGATTTTGATATAGACAGGGCTTTTACACCAGAAGACCTTTCTTCGATAGAAAAAAAGATGTCAGAGGTAATAAAACAGGACAATCCATTTGTGCGCAAGATTGTTTCAAAAGAAAATGCAATCGAGCTCTTTAAAAAGAAAGGTGAGGATTATAAGGTCGAACTTCTTGAAGAGATAACAGACGAAGAGGTTTCCCTGTACGAAGAAGGTGGATTTGTAGACCTGTGCAGGGGACCGCATATTGGCTCTACAGGCCAGGTTTCTGCTTTTAAACTCTTGAGTATTGCAGGTGCATACTGGCGCGGAAATGAGAAGAATAAGATGCTCCAGAGGATTTATGGTACAGCCTTTACAGAGGAAAAGGATTTAAAAAAATATCTTGATTATCTTGAGGAGGTTAAGAAGAGGGACCACAGGAGGCTTGGTAAGGAGCTTGACCTGTTCAGCATCGGCGAAGAAATAGGGGCTGGACTTATCATCTGGCACCCAAACGGTGCATTGATAAGAAGGGTAATAGAAGATTTCTGGCTAAATGAGCACTATAAGGCAGGTTACAAAATTCTTTATACACCGCATATAGCTAAACTCAATCTCTGGCAGAAGAGTGGACATCTCGATTTTTACAGGGAGAATATGTATTCCCCTATGGAGATTGAAGGGATAGATTACGAGCTTAGGCCTATGAATTGTCCTTTCCATATTCATGTATATAAAACTTCACTAAGGAGTTACAAGAACCTTCCAATAAGATATGCTGAGTTAGGAACGGTTTACAGATACGAACGTTCTGGTGTCCTGCACGGCCTTTTACGTGTCAGGGGTTTTACACAGGATGATGCACATATATTCTGCAGAGAAGATCAGATAGAGGATGAGATATTGAGAGTCCTTGACTTTACCCTTTTCATATTGAGGATATTTGGTTTTGAGCACTATGATGTTTACCTTTCAACGAGGCCTGAAAAATATGTTGGAAGCCTTGAGAACTGGGAAAGGTCAACCAATGCCCTTAAAAGGGCACTTGAGTTAAAAGGGCTTTCTTATGAGATAGACATAGGTGAGGGTGTTTTTTATGGTCCCAAAATAGACATTAAGGTAAAGGATTCACTTAATAGGCCATGGCAGTGCAGCACAATTCAGGTTGATTTCAATAACCCGGAAAGGTTCGATATGACTTACAAAGGAAGCGATGGTAAAGAACACAGACCAATAATGATACACAGGGCATTGATGGGCTCTTTGGAAAGGTTTTTCGGGATACTGATAGAGCATTATGCAGGGGCATTTCCTTTATGGCTTGCACCTGTGCAGGTTGAGGTTCTTACAATCGCAGAGAGACATGCGGATTATGCGATTGCATTATCAGAAAAGTTAAGATCAGAGGGAATAAGGACTGAGTTAAATATTGATAACGAAAAGATTGGCTATAAGATCAGGAGCGCCACTGTAAGAAAGGTACCATTTTTGATTATAACAGGGGATAAAGAAGTTTCAGAAAAAAAGGTTACTGTTAGAAAACGCTCAGGCGAAAACATTGGCCCATTTACGATAGATGAGTTTATCGAAACAATAAAAAACAAGATAAGTAATAAGAGTTTGAAAATTTGAATTTAGTTTTTTTTAGTTTTAATTGTATAATTTAAATTACTTTGTATAGATATTTTAGATTCAGGAGGTGAAAGTATAAGCAAAGATATAAGGGTCAACGAACAGATAAGGGCTAAGGAGGTCAGGCTCATAGATGTCGATGGAAAACAGCTCAGTGTTGTGCCAATAGGTGATGCATTAAGGATTGCTGGCGAGAGAGGACTTGATCTTATAGAAGTAGCATCAAATGTTATTCCACCGGTTTGCAAGATACTCGATTTCGGGAAATACAGGTACCAAATAAGCAAGAGACAGACTCAGAGAAAGACAATTGATATTAAAGAGGTTAAGATCAGGCCTCAAATAACAGAACATGACCTTGGGCTGAAGGTGAAAAATATCAGACGTTTTCTTGACGATGGTAACAAGGCAAAGGTAACGATGTTTTTTAAAGGCAGGGAGATTGTCAGACGAGAACTCGGGATGAAGGTATTCGGGAGAATAACCCAGTTACTTACCGGAAAGTTTAACCTTGAACAGGCGCCGAGGCTTGAAGGTAATCGCATAACAATGGTCATTGCACCAAAATAAATAAGAAGTAAGAACAGTTTATTAGGAGGATAAGATGCCAAAGCTTAAGACTCACAGGGGGGCGGCAAAGAGATTTAAGGTAACAGGTACAGGTAAGATAAAAAGGTGGAGTGGTTATAAGGGCCATCTTCTGACAGGTAAATCTGCAAAAAGGACGAGAAGGCTCAGAACAGCGTCTTTAGTTTCTGATAGTGAATGTGTTAATATTAAAAGACTGTTACCATATATGTAGAAGATACACGATGCAAGATACAGGATACAAGATAAATAGTCCGAGAGTTATCATGAATCATGTATCATGTATCATGAATTGAGGAGGAATAGATGCCGAGGGCAAAGGGTGGATTCAAGACAAGGCGAAGAAGGAAAAAGATATTAGAGAAGGCAACGGGTTATTACGGAGCTAAAAGCCGCCTTTACAGAGTTGCTACAGAAGCTGTTGATAAGGCATTGCAATATGCATATAAGGATCGAAAGGTAAAGAAGCGTGAATTCCGGTCTCTCTGGATTGTCAGGATAAATGCTGCTGCACGTGCACTTGGGCTGAGTTACAGCCAGTTTATGTTAAGGCTGAAAAAGGCAAACATAGCATTAAACAGGAAGGCACTTGCAGATATGGCCTACAATGATCCTTCTGCTTTCAGTCAACTCGTAGAGAAAGTGAAAAATTGAAATAAGAAGTGGAGGATACCCTTTCTCTAAAAAATTCATTTCTAAAAGAATCGAAATCAGCCACATCTGTGGCTAAACTCCAGCAGCTAAGGATAAAATATTTAGGTAAAAAGGGACTTATTACATCAAAACTCAAGGCTCTTTCCACAATCTCTCCAGAGTTAAGACCAGCATACGGCAAGGTAGTTAACGAAGTTAAAGTTTATATCGAAGAAGAAATAAACAGGATAGAGTCTCTTCTTAAAAAAGAAGAACATAAAAAGCGTATCGTTTCAGAGGCTGTAGATATAACCCTGCCAGGGAAGTTTACACCATTTGGCAGGGAGCACCCTATCAATAAGGTACTTTCTGAAATAACAGTAATATTTGTTTCAATGGGTTTCGAGGTTGAAGAAGGCCCTGACGTTGAACTCGACTATTATAATTTTGAGGCATTAAACATGCCGAAGGACCACCCTGCGAGAGAGATGCAGGATACATTTTATATTTCTGAAGATATTGTCCTCAGGACTCATACCTCGCCTGTTCAGATAAGGGTTATGGAAAAAAGGAAACCACCTTTAAAGATTATTGCTCCGGGTAAGGTTTACAGGTGCGATGCAGATATATCTCATACCCCGATGTTCCACCAGGTAGAGGGATTCATGGTTGATACAGATGTTGCCTTCAGCGACCTCAAAGGGCTACTTGAATCGTTTATCCACAGTTTTTTTAGTGCTGAGACCCCTGTGAGATTCAGGCCGAGTTTTTTCCCATTTACAGAACCGAGCGCTGAGGTGGATATAGGGTGTATCTTCTGTTCTGGGAAAGGATGCAGAGTGTGTAAGAACACAGGATGGCTTGAGATATTGGGTGCGGGTATGATAAATCCAAGGGTTTTTGAAATGGTTGGATATAATCCCGAAATCTATTCGGGATTTGCCTTTGGAATGGGTATAGAGAGGATGGCTATGCTCAAATATTCGATAGATGATATAAGGCTATTCTTTGAGAACGATATGCGGTTTTTAAAGCAGTTTTAATGGAAGAAATTTACAACATAAAGATCCCTGTATTTGAAGGGCCTTTTGATCTCCTCTTACACCTGATCAAAGAAAACAAGATTGACATCTATGACATACCCATTGCCTTAATTACAAGCCAGTACCTTCAATATATTGAAATGATGAAAGAACTCAATCTTGAAATAGCAGGGGAATTTCTTATTATGGTTGCAACCCTTATCCATATCAAATCGAGGATGTTACTCCCGCCTGATGAAGAAGCACCTTCAGAGGAACAGGAAGACCCTAGACTTGAGCTTGTTCAGAGGCTGCTCGAATATCAGACATTTAAAGAAGCAGCGCTCAGCCTCAGGAAGAGAGAAGAGGAGTGGATGAAGGTTTTTAGCAAAGAACCCATATCAGGTGAGGCAGATGAGGGAGAGCTTTACCTTTTTGACATTAATCTTTTTGATCTCCTTGAGGCATTTAAAAAGATACTTGATAAAGCTCCACCAGATGTTGGTTCTATTACAAAAGAAATCCTGACTATAAAGGACAGGATGTCTATAATAATGGAGATACTCGAAGGTCAGGAGACCGTCAGATTTGAGGAGATTTTTAAAGTAGGAAACGACTCACAACAAGAAGTTACAACAAGGATTCAGCTAATAGTCACATTCATCGCACTTCTTGAGCTGATAAGGCTCGGCCTTGCCAATGCATATCAGGAAAGGGAATTCGGGAATATATGGGTGATAAATCCATCAAAGCAGTCAACAATTGTCAATCAAACCTGAAATAGATATAGATAATGTTTAGATTTCTTAAGATATTAATTGTTTTTGCTCTCATTGCAGTCCTTCTATACATCGGTCATGGTTTTATTTTAGAAAAGGCAGGTAAGTACTTATATTACAAGGATGAGATGAAACCAGCCGATGTTATAGTCGTACTGGCAGGGGAAGAAACAGAGCGGGTTGAATATGGTGTTAAAATCTTCAAGGAAGGATGGGCAAGAAAGGACAGGATAATATTAGCTGGAGGCCCGCTTGTCTGGAAATACACATGGGCGTCTCTTATGAAAGAACAAGCGATATCCCTCGGAGTGCCAAAGAATGCCATTTTACTTGAGGATAAATCAAGAACCGCAGAAGAAGACGTAATATTTACAAAGCAGATATTAAATAAATATGGTTACAGGTCTTGTATCCTTGTCACATCTCCTTATCACAGCAGGAGAGCAACCAAGATATTCAGAAAGATTATGGGTGATAAAATAATGATAATAAGTGCGCCTGCAGAAAAAAGCTGGTTCAGTTTTGATGAATGGTGGGAGAGGAGAAGAGACAGGGCAAGGGTTTTAGATGAGTATTCCAAATTCATGTGGCTGTGGGTCTTCGGCCTTAGAGATAATTTGACCACAAATAAATTAATAGACGATTTCAGCCATTTTGATAAATATGAAGAAAGGTTTAAGAAATAGGTGAATGTTCTTGTAGTTGACAGTGGAGGCCGAGGTCATGCCATAGCATGGCAGTTTAAGAATGATCCTGGGGTAAAGGAGGTGATCTGTACACCCGGGAATGCTGGCATTGCTCGGGAGATCAGATGCGAAAATGCGAGGACAAACGAAGGGATTCTGGAACTTGCAAAGCGAGAAAAGGTTGACCTCGTCTTTATTGGTCCTGAAAGTTTTTTGACAAACGGTATTGTTGACCTTTTTACAGAGGAGAAGATACCTGTTGTTGGCCCGACAAAGAGGGCCAGTATTCTTGAGGGAAGCAAGGCATATACAAAATTGCTGTGCAGAGAGATAGGGGTACCAGTGGCTGAGTTCGAGATATTTGATAACCCTTCGGATGCAAAGGATTATGTTGAAAATGTAAAATACCCAGTTGTTGTCAAGGCTGATGGTTTAGCACAGGGGAAAGGGTCAATCGTTTGTTCAGATAGTAAAGAAGCCTGTAAAGCTATTAATCAGTTAATGGTGGAAAAGATTTTTGGTGAGGCCGGTCAAAAGGTGGTAATTGAAAAAAGACTTTATGGAATAGAGATATCATTTTTCTTTTTTACTGATGGTGAAGCAATAGCGCCGATGCCGGTTGCCCAGGATTACAAAAGGGCCTATGATAATGATGAAGGTTTAAATACCGGAGGGATGGGTGCATACTCTCCTCACCGCCTCGAAGGAGAAAAGCTTACCAATCTTGTTTCTGAGAAGGTTGCTATGCCTTTGATCAGAGGATTTAGAGATATGGAGGGTATTCCATATAAAGGGATACTTTATTTAGGGCTGATGCTGGTTGAAAAAACCCCTTATCTCTTAGAGGTAAATGTCCGCCTCGGTGATCCAGAGGCTGAGGTGATCCTTCCACGATTGAAGACGCCGCTGAATGATATAAGCTTTCAGATAATTAATGGAGTTCTTAGTGAAAAAAAGGTAGAATGGAGCTATGAATATTTCTGTGATGTAGTGGCTGCTGCAGGCAGGACACGACAGGTAAAGAATGGTAAAAGCAAGGGCTGGTATTCTGGTTATCCTGCACGCTATGGGAAAGGGCATCCTATTTCTGGGATTGAAAGGATTCAAGATCCTTATTGTAAAATATTTTTTGCCGGTGTGAGTAATTCAGAGAAGAAAGGCCTGGTTACAGATGGTGGCAGGGTTCTTCATGTAGTTGGCCGGGGTAAGAACTTACAAGAGGCAAGAGATGTTGCTTATAGGAGTATAGAACAAATCTATTTTGAAGGTATTCGATATAGAAAGGATATTGGTAAGGAATGATATGGGGTACAAGTTGCAATGAGAAGAAAGAAAAGAGGTTTTATCGATACACGGAAGTGGTACAGATACCAGTTTTTTGGTAACGCTACAGTTACAGTTCCAAAAGAGAAGATCGTTGTTAATGCAACCATAGCCAACATCTCGTTTTCAGGTATTGGGTTATATTCGCCCACTCCTATAGGGAAAGGCAAGAAGGTAAGGATAAAGATCACTTTTATAAATAGGGACGGCAAAACATGCGAAGATATTACAACGGGTAAAATTGGCTGGCAGTCAAAATTTAAAAATACTTATCTTATAGGTATCCTTTTTGATGAGGAACTAAACATACTAAATCAGCCCATGCTTTTAGAGCATCTTATATGGCTTATTAATACATACAACTGGCCTCAACCCTATAAAGACAAAAGAATTTCGGTGCTATAAAAAAGCCTGTATCAACCAGCCAAGACTTGCTATCCTGCGGTTTTAAAATAGCACCTGATACTGCTTGTCAATCCTTGTTTAGCAAATATATAATAAAGTCCATGCGTATACCATATGAATGGTTAAAAGAATTTGTTGATATTACTGCAACACCTGAAGATGCGGCTGAGAGGCTTACCATGATCGGCCTTGAGGTTGAGGGAGCAGAGTCTATACAAGGCGATACTGTTTTTGAGGTTAATGTTACACCTAACAGGCCTGATTGTCTGAGTATAATAGGCATAGCAAGAGAATTATCTGCAGCCTTTAGGACTCCTCTGAAAATACCTGCACATGAGATTAAGGATGAACAGCCCGTTTCTAATTTTTCCATTGAGATTTTGAGCCCTGAACTCTGCAACAGATATGCAGGCCGATTGATAAAGGATATAAAGATTTCTGATTCTCCTGAATGGATTAAGTCACGGCTTGAAAAGTGCGGCATAAGGGCAATAAATAATGTTGTTGATATTACAAATTATGTGCTTTTAGAGTTTGGACACCCACTTCATGCATTTGATGCTGATAAAATTAATAGTAAAAAGATAAGGATATCCACTGCAGGCACTAATAACAAAATTGTAACACTTGATGGCATCAAGAGGGAATTGCATGAGGATGCACTGCTTATATGGGACAGCATAAAGCCAATTGCAATTGCAGGAGTCATGGGTGGGTTGGAGACAGAGGTTTCTGATAAGACCAAAAATATATTTCTTGAAAGTGCGTATTTTGAGCCTTTCTCGATCAGGAGGACATCAAAGAAACTGAATCTCGTGAGCGAGTCTTCTTACAGGTTTGAAAGGGGCACTGATATAGAGTTTCTTGGGAAGGCCCTCACCAGGGCGGCACTTATGATTAAGGAGATTGCGGGTGGAACGATTCATAAAATAATAGATGTTTATCCGGTGAAATATGTGCCTGAACCTGTAGAGGCAGGGTATAAGAGGATAAATAATATTTTAGGAACAAACATCTCGAATGTTGATATACTTGAAATCCTGAAGAGGCTTGATATTCCTGCAGAGGATAAAGGAAATGTTTTTGTTGTATATCCTCCTTCACACAGACGTGACATCAAAAGAGACAGCGATGTAGCTGAAGAGATAGCAAGGATCTACGGCTACAGTATGATTCCAACAACGATTCATAGAAGTCCTCTTTCTTCAGGTCGTTTGAATAAAAAAACAATTAATATTAACAGAATAAGGGAGGCAATGAGGAAGGCAGGTTTTACTGAGGTAATTAATTACAGCTTTATGAGTATGTCAAATCTCGATATGCTTGCTATCCCCGATTCTGACAGGAGAAGAAAAGTCATTGCTATAAGTAATCCACTTAGTCAGGATGAATGCTTGCTGAGGACGACCCTGATTCCGTCATTAATTGGAAACCTGAGATATAATCTGGATAGGGGGATAAAGGATATAAGATTCTTCGAGATATCGAAAGTCTTTGAGGACATCGGTAAACAACTTCCATTAGAGGAGTTAAGGCTTGGAGGCATATTTTACAGGGAAAAGACACCTTCACTCTGGAAAGAGGATGTGCAGGGATTTTTTATCACAAAAGGTGCTCTGGAATCTATGTTTGAAGAGTTAAAGATAAGTGGGTATTCATTCTCTACATCTTCAGAACCCTTTCTGCATACCGGTCAGGCATGCGGCATATATGTTAAAAACTTTTACGTGGGGTATCTTGGAGTCCTCGGGCCTGAAATAGTGGAAAAACTTGACCTGAAAAAACAGAAGCCCGAGATTGTCTTATTCGAAATTAATCTCGATCTTTTCTTAACACTTATTTCTGATTTGATAAAGTACAGTCAGATCCCTAAATATCCTTGTGTAGAGCGAGATATCGCTGTTGTTGTTGATGAAAATATTTCTGCTGCTAAGATTAAAGATATTATCAGGACCTTCCCATCGGAACTTATAGAAGATATTTCAGTTTTTGACTTTTATAAAGGAAGTAGTATCCCTGAAGGGAAAAAGAGCCTGGCATTCGGTATTGTATACAGGTCTAAGGAAAAAACTCTTACAGATGAAGAGGTTGAAGAGCTTCATGCCTTACTTGTAAGGCATATACTTGAGAAGATAGGTGGGGAACTGAGGGAATAGTTCAGATTATAAAGATAAAAGTCAAAATGGCAATTCTAATGACATTACCCCATGGAAGGTTTTTCTGTGAATAGGGCAAGGACCGTAAACCTGTAACATGTCAAGGTGTTCTCTTGTTGAATAACCTTTATGTTTTTTAAAATTATAATCTGGATATTGACGATGGTAATCCAGCATGATTTTGTCCCTGACAAACTTTGCTATTATCGAGGCAGCGGCAACCGAAGCGCTTATGCTCTCTCCTTTTACTGGTGAGAGCTGTTTTATCGGAATCGATGGAAGGGATACCGCATCAATGATAAGTATATCAGGAGGGGTGGAAAGGTCTTCTACTGCAAGCTGCATCGAAAGCCTTGTGGCCCTTAAAATATTCAGTCTATCAATCTCCTCTGGGCCTACGATGCCTATGCCTATATCTGTAGAGGAACTTTGAATCTTATAGAATAGGATTTCCCTTTCTTTTTCAGGAACTTTTTTGGAATCCCTGAGCCTGTCTATCTTTACGCCTTCATTCAGGACAACTGCTGCAGCTACAACAGGACCTGCAAGTGTTCCCCTTCCTGCCTCATCAATTCCAGCTATCCTTAAAAACCCTTTTTTCCGGAGTGATTCGTCATACTGATAAATGTCCATGATAAGAAAAGTTAACTAATATTTACCCACTAGTTGCAATACTTTTATTCAATTTGTGAGGCAGATGTGTTGAAAAAGCTTTTCCAGCGACACCTTATAGCCCTTCAGTACGGCCAGCCAGCCTTGTGCCATAATGCACTGAACGTTAAAAGTACGGTCACGTGAATTACAATAAAATCTTGTCGCTTTGAAAAGGTTTTTTAGCATGTCTGCCTCACTTTTTGCAACGTTTAGGTAAATATTATTCAGTCGGTTGGATTTCAGCAGCTTTTCCTTCAAATACCCTTTCTTGTTCCTTGATCTTCGCTGCCTTACCTTTTTTGCCTCTTAAATAATATAACTTTGCTCTTCTTACCTTTCCTTTCTTCAAAACCTCTATCTTATCAATGACAGGGGAATAAACAGGGAAAATTCTCTCTACGCCAATACCAAATGATATCTTTCTTACCATAAAAGTTTCTTTTGTCCCGCTTCCATTCCTGGCAATTACAACACCTTCAAATGGTTGGATTCTTTCCTTATCAGCTTCAACAACTTTTACTGAAATCCTTACAGTATCTCCGACATGAAAATCTGTAATATCCTTCTTAAAACCTTCCTCAACAGCTCCTATCAAGTTCATAGTGATTCCTCCTTTATTTCTCTGATTAATCTATAGTCGTCATCGCTGAGGCTGCTTTTTTCAAGAAGATCGGGTCTTCTCTCCAGGGTACGGCGCAGTGCCTCTTTTCGCCTCCATCGTAAAATATCTTTATGATTTCCGGAAAGTAAAATCTCCGGAACTACCAGATCCCTGAACACAGGGGGTCTTGTGTAATGTGGGTAGTCAAGTATTCCCCACGAAAATGATTCCGTCTCAGCAGAATGCTCATCACCGAGCACGCCAGGTATTAATCTGGTAACGGCGTCTATTATAACTAAAGCAGGCAGTTCTCCGCCAGTCAGTACATAGTCCCCCATTGATACCTCATCATCTACCAGGACTTTTCTTACCCTTTCATCAATAGCCTCATACCTTCCACACAAAAATAAAAGATGCCTTTTTTCCTTTGAAAGTTCCATGGCTATGTCCTGGTCAAATTTTTTACCTGCGGGGCTGAGCATAATAACTCTTCTTTTTGTGACATCAGGATAAAGTGCCTCAACAGCAGTAAAAAAGGGTTCTGGTTTCATAACCATGCCTGCGCCGCCTCCATATGGATAATCATCAACAGTCCTGTGTTTATCTTTTGTATAATCACGGAGATTGTGGACTTTTACTTCAATGAGCCCCTTCTGAAGCGCCCTTTTAAGGATACTTTCGCTCAGATACGCATGGAAGATTTCTGGAAAGATTGTGATTATGTCGTATTTCATAATATCGAGACCGTTGGACTGGCAAGGGAAAGATTAAGGGGAGAAGGAGATGTTATTAAATCTCCATCACCCCTTAATCTAGATCTTTATCAATCCTATAAGGAGCACATTTGGTTTTATTCGAGGATTTCAAGCACGCAGCGTTTACCTATTTTTGTTCCTGATGCACTTAGTATCGTTCTCATCGCACGTGCGGTTTTACCTTGTTTGCCAATAACCTTTCCGAGATCGCTTTGTGCTACCCTGAGCTCAAAAACAGTGGTCCTTTCGCCTTCAACCTCTGCAACTACAACCTCTTCAGGTCTGTCCACCAGAGCCTTCGCCATTCTTTCTACTAAGTCTTTCATCGTTCTCTACCTCCATACGAGTTTTGGACTGCCTATAGGCCAGCCCTTTGTATAAGCTTTTTAGCTGTATCAGTAGGTTGTGCTCCTCGCTGCAACCAAAGTTTTACCTTTTCCATATCAAGCTTTATCTCAGAGGGGTCCTTCAATGGATCGTATGTCCCGATAATCTCTATAAAGGGCCCGTTCCTTCTTGCCCTGGAATCGGCTACTATTACCCTGTAGGAAGGTCTCTTATGTGCTCCTAATCTTGTAAGTCTTATTTTTACCAAACCATCACCTCCTTAAGATGTTGAAATTTTAATATATTTCCGGATATAAAGTAAAGACGTATAACAGTTTTATATATCTTTTTTGAATGATTTAAAAAGGCAGGAATTTAGGTAATTTGACCATTTTTTTGCCTTTAAACATCTTGAGCATTTTCTTTAGCTCGACATACTGCTTTATAACCCTGTTGACATCTGCAACAGTTGTACCACTTCCCGTAGCAATTCTTCTGCGTCTGCTCCCATTAATTATATTATGATCTTTTTTTTCTTTTTTAGTCATAGAATTTATTATCGCTTCAACCTTTACAAATTCCCTCTCATCAATGTCCAGATTTTTTATCTTGTTAAAGCCAGGTATCATGCCGAGAATGTTTTCTATAGGTCCCATATTGCGCACCTTTTTAAGCTGGCTTTTAAGGTCGTCAAATGTAAATGATTCATCTATTATCGCCTTCTGGAGTTTCTCGGCCTCTTTCTGGTCAAAGGATTTCTGTGCCTTCTCAATAAAACTCAGGACATCACCCATGCCGAGTATCCTTGACGCAATTCTTTCGGGATAAAAGGACTCGAGCATCTCAATCTTTTCTCCAACACCAATGAATTTTATTGGCTTTCCGGTTATCGCCCTCATAGAGAGTGCTGCTCCACCCCTTGCGTCGCCATCCATCTTGGTAAGTATTATCCCGTCAATGCCTATCTGCTCTTCGAAATTTTTTGCGATATTAACTGAATCCTGTCCTGTCATTGCATCCACGACAAGCATAACCTCTTTGGGTGAGACATTTTCTTTTATCTTTTTTAACTCGGTCATCAGTGAGTCATCAATGTGTAGCCTTCCAGCAGTATCAAGGATGACTATGTCTCTTGCATCAATCTTCGCTTTTTTTAGAGACTCATTACATAGGTTTATGGGATTATTTGCCTCTTTTGAATGATATACAGGGACATCAATCTGCGAGCCGAGTATAATAAGCTGGTCTATAGCAGCAGGTCTCTGAAGGTCTGCTGCCACGAGCAGAGGCCTCCTGCCTTCTTTCTTGAAAAGTCTTGCAAGTTTAGCAGATGTTGTAGTCTTTCCAGAACCGTGCAGCCCGACCATCATTATTATTGTCGGAGGATTGGGGGACAGTTGTATCTTGCTATTTGTTTTTCCAAGCAACTCGCAGAGCTCTTCATTAACTATCTTTATGACCTGTTGCCCTGGTGTAAGGCTTTCAAGTATCTCCTTGCCAATAGCTTTTTCTTTAATCTTCTGAATAAAATCTTTTACAACCTTAAAGTTGACATCAGCCTCTAAAAGGGCAAGCCGTATCTCTTTAAGGGCAAGTTCAACGTCCTCTTCTTTTAAAAGGCCTTTCCCTTTTAATCTTTTAAATATTGATTCTAATTTTTCAGTAAGTGATTCAAACATTTATGTATTAAGAAAAGAGTCTATTTTTGCCTTTAGGTGCTGTTTCGGGACCACACCTACTATCTGGTCAAGCTTGGTGCCATCTTTAAAAAACATAATCGTAGGTATTCCCATAATTTTGTATCTGCTTGCGATTTCAGAATTTTCATCAGTATTGAGTTTCACGACCTTTATTTTCCCACTATACTCTTTTGCCAACTCTTCGACTGTAGATGAAATCATTCTGCATGGGCCGCACCATGTAGCCCAGAAATCAATCATAACAAGTCCTTGAGCCTTGAGTACCTCGTTTTCCCAGTTAACTGATGTAACCTCGGGTACAACTTCTGACATAATAGCCTCCTCTCGTCCCCGTACATCTCTACGAGTCATTAACTGACGGGGAAAATAACTTAGATGTTTAAATTATATTTTTATTGAGGATTCTTTGTCAACGTTTACTGTTGGTCGATGAATCGTAGAACAGAAAATCTTGGAATATTTGACAGTCTTGAGTTTTTCTGTTATTTTTTAACAATGAAAAGATACCTTCTTCCCCTCATATTAATTCTTCTTTTCCTATGTGTAGATTCATATGCCTTTGAAACAACTGGTCTTCAGCCTATTGGTCCATATGGGATTTTTTCGACCTTCAGTGCTGAGAGTCTTCCAAAAGGTAAAGCCGCATTTTCTACAGGTGCCGAAATATCAATAGACCCGGATCTCTACAGGTTTTTTTTAAAGACAGCATATGGCATTTCAGATAGCATTGAATTCAATATGACCGTTCCGTACGTACTCGGAGCTGATTCAGCGGATGGGTTTGAAGATATTGCCCTGGGGTTTAAGCACAGGTTTTTTGATGAGGGCAAGTATGGGCCGTCCTTGGCGTACATCCTGAACGCCTCTATACCATCAGGCAGAAACGAGTTTAGTACAGATGGACGTTTTGGTGTTGGACTCATTGTAAGTAAAAGAGTAGGCCCGGTTAACGGGCATTTAAACCTGTTTTACGAAAAGCCAGGTAAAAGAAGCCTCGATGACGAGGTATCTTTTTTAGCAGGTCTGGACTTTGCTGCTGCGCATAATTTTAAGATCCTGGCTGAATTGTTTTGCAAGACAAGTCATGAATCGGGGAAAATTGACTCTGTAGAGGGAAGGATTGGTTACAGGATAAAAACCACAGATTTTATATATACGACTGTGGGTGCTGGATTTGATCTTAAAAATAGAAGTCCTGAGACCAGGGTAATGTTCTCGGTGACATTTTTATCGCCGTCTAAAAAGGAAAAAATTAAGAAGATATATGAAGAGGAATAGTTCAGATAGTGTTTGACATTGGATTACCAGAGCTGATAATAATATTCGTTGTTGCCCTTCTTGTTTTTGGGCCAAAGAGACTCCCTGAATTGGCTAAAGCCCTCGGCAAAGGAATGGGTGAATTGAAGAGGGCGTTTCAGGATGTAAAAGAGCAGGTTGATACTGAATTTGAAGAAACAAGCAAAACCCTCGATATCGCCATAGAAGGTAATAAAATTTCAGATGTAGATCAAAAAACAAATAATAATAAGCATACCACTGATAACAAACCTGTTTGAAATTGAGATTTAGGATCTGGATATGTATTATGTATAAGGATGGAAGGTTAGAATGGAAGAGCACAAAATGCCCCTTACAGAACATCTCGGTGATCTCAGAAAAAGGATTATCGTATCTTTTGCCGCTTTATTTATCACCTTTTTGATTTCATTCAATTATTCTGAAGATATCTTTAGATTTATTATGTTTCCCCTTAAATATAATTTAGACTTTTCCCTGAAGAATATGTATATACATTTTGTCCCACAGGATAAACTTCAAAATACAAAACTTGTATTCCTGGCGCCTGCTGAGGCATTCTGGATGAACATCAAGGTTGCCTTTGTTGCTGGACTGATACTTGCCTTACCTGTAATATTTTATCAATTATGGAAATTTATCTCTCCAGGGCTTCTCCATAAAGAAAAGAGATATGTTGTACCTTTTATTTTATTGGCAACCAGCCTTTTTCTTATCGGGGCTGCCTTTTGTTTTTTTATTGTCCTGCCTTTTGCAATGGGTTTTCTCCTTACTTATAAGGTTGGTGATTTTTTGAGCCCGATGCTTTCTGTAGGCAACTATGTTGATTTTTGCCTTAAGTTTATACTAGCTTTCGGTGCTGTTTTTGAACTTCCTATCGCTATAATCTTTTTTACGCGTATGGGTATAGTGACTCCAAAGACACTGGCAAAAAATAGAAAATACGCCATTTTATTAGCCTTTGTTGTGGCTGCTATTCTCACTCCAACCCCTGATGCCTTCAACCAAACCCTGATGGCAGTGCCTATAATAGTTTTGTATGAGGTAGGTATAATATTATCAAGAATCTTTAAAAGGCGAAAGCTTGAATAATGCCTACTATAAGAGGAAAGAGTCTTAAGGCAATTACCTATGGTATAGCAGAAGGTTATGTTGTTGTTAATCCTATATTTTTGAAACCACTTGATGACGATTCTCTCAAAGGGCTTTATCATGAGCTGACGAAAACTCAAACAGAGATAAGAGGCGAGAAATTTCCTCATGGTGATACACAGGCAATCAGGTGGAGAAATACAAGACTCCAGAGGCTCTATTCTGTCTCGATGATAATCAAGAATTTTGCAAGAGAAAAAAGAATAATCCTTATCTGAGGTTTGACTACCATCAAAGCGGAATACCTGCTGTAACCTCTAAACCTCTACCAATAAAGGCGTATGTGTGAAGAGGAGGTAACTCTTTGTCTTTAAAGAGAGTATTTTTTCTACCGCACTCCTGTAAATATCCATCTGGAATCTGTATTTATCAATGAGTTCCGGCAACTCTTTTTCGCTCACAGGAAAGGTTTTGTAATCATAGATATTAGCTGTATTGTCTTTTATGATGATCCTATCGATCCTGCCTTTAAAGACCGTGTTTCCTCTCTGCAGAATAAATGGAAGTTCTGCGTAGGAGTTCGTTTGTGGAAGGATCACATTTTTTATATATCCTGATATCTCAAGCTTCTCAAAGTCTTTTTTTATAATCTCCATCAGTCTTTCTATATCTTTTTTAATATATAACTCATTTCTTAAAAGTATTAATGCCCTGCTGTCTATTCCATCAGGTCTTATTATCCCTTTTGCAAGCTCTTCAAAGAGACCGTGAAAGACACTTCCAAGCAAGACCCAGTCTTCACCATGTTTTATTCTTATATCTAAATCTTCTGTAACATCGCGCCATTTGAGGGGCGGGATATATCCTGCCCCTTCATATGAAATGGGCTCTGTATATATCGGTTCAAACAAGGATTGTTCTGGAAATGCGTGAGGAGTAAATCCCCCCTTACCCCCCTTTGGTAAAGGGGGGATGGGGGGATTTTTAAAGACATTAATATCAGTTTCAGTCATTATCTTAAGGGAGGAAAGGTGTTCAAGATTATCAGTAATATACGCAAGCCTTCCTGTATGTGCTTTTTCTTTCTTCGGCGCCCCAAGCATACACAGAAAATCCCTTGCCCTTGTGACTGCAACATAGAAGAGTCTTTTCCCCTCTTCGAGTTCTTTTTCCTTTTGTCTCTGAAAATGTCCTATCTTTTTCCTCTTGATAGAATCTTCTTCGTATGCTAAAGAGATCCTTTCCCCATCTTCCTCTATCACAATTGAACTGCTTCTGGGAACATTATCCTCATCGAGTGATGGAAGGAATACCATCGGAAACTGAAGGCCTTTTGCAGCATGCACGGTCATTATCTTTACAGCATTCATACCCTCGGTGTTAATGTTTGCCTTTGCCTCCTCTCCCAATCTCGCCTTAATGAGTTTTTCCCTGATATCAAGGCTGGAGAACCCCTGAGACTCATATTGTTCAATAAGTCCTATGAATTTTTTTATATTTACGTGTCTCTGTTTCTCCCAGTAATATTGCCAGCCTCTTGTTTCTGAAAGTGCATCTTCAAGAATGACAGCAAGAGGTGTATATGTGGATCTTTCGATCCAGCCTGAGATAAGATTAAAAGTCTCAGATAAGTGACGAGTCATTAATCCCCTCCTGCCCCCCTTTAGAAAAGGGGGGGAAGGGGGGATTTGAGATTGAAGTTTCTCTATTAAAGGCTGGTCACCTTTTTTATCAATCAGCCTGAATAATGTCCTGTAATCAATGCCAACAAGAGGTGACCTTAACAGACAGAATAGACTGTAATCATCTGCTGGGTCGACAATAAAAGAAAGTAGTTCTCTTAATACTGCAACTTCTGGTTCATCATAAAAACCAATACCTTTTAATACAATGAAAGGTATTCCTTCTCTTCTCAATGCATCTTCAAATATGCAGAGGTGTGTCCTTTTCCTTAAAAGTATTGCCATGTCACCATAAGTGCAGGCTCTTTTTGTCTCTCCATCCCATACCTCATATTGATGATTAATAAGGGACTGAATCCTCTTTGATAAGGCTGATGCTTCCTGCTCACGCCTCATTTTTGTGCCTTCGCCGCCTTCTATTAGAATAAGTTCAACATGTCCATCCCCAACCCTTGTTGCCTCAAAGGGTGTATACCTGGTACGCCAGCTTTCATACATAGTAGGAGGCATTAATCTCTTAAAGACGCTGTTTATAAAGTTTATTATTTCAGGAAGACTTCTGTAGTTTTTCCGTATCTCTTCAAAGTAATATTCCTGATCAAGCCATTCAGAGAATCTTTCCTTTGCATTCTGAAATACACTTACATTTGCGCCCCTGAAGAGATAGATAGACTGTTTTTCATCTCCAACAAGAAAGAGAGTTGGTGTCTTCCCTGAGTCCCTTTTTGAACCGATGCCCGAGCGCCATTCTTCTGTGAGTTTGTCTATAATCTTCCATTGAAGAGAGCTTGTATCCTGAAACTCATCCACAAGTATATGATCTGTATGTTCATCAAATGAATAGAGGATATTCTGCCATTCAGGATTTTTGACAAGTGCCTCGTATGTGAGTAATTCAAGGTCATCGAAATCAATGAGATGTTTTTCATGTTTTTTATCTGTGTAACGCCGTAAACATTGCGAATACAATTCAAGGATTTTCTTTTCTTCCTCTCCCTCAACAGGATGATTTTCTTTTAGCATAAGTTCTGGATGCGGTCTCCTGTTGTGTAGTTCATCAAGTATTCTGTAAAGACTATCCCAGCCTTTGATGCCCCGATTTTTTAGCATATCAAAAAAGAGACCAGGTTTATTTTTCTCTTCCATAAGACTTTCATAAACAGACTCAGACCAGAGAATGGATGTGCTGAATTCATCCATTACTTCAAGGGATGGGTCAAGGCCAAGTTCTATTGAAAACCGTTTTAGTAATTTAAGGCAGAACGAATGGATTGTGGATATGCGCATGAGCGGCATCTTCTCCCGGACATTCAGAAACATATCAGGATTTTCTTTTTCGAGTATTCTGAGAATCCTTTCCTTCATCTCTGCTGCGGCCTTCTCTGTAAAGGTTATTGCCAATATCTTTTCAATCTCAGAGCCGCCGAGCAGCAGGCTGACATAACGCCTTGCAAGCTTCTCAGTCTTTCCTGAACCAGCAGGGGATGAAATGATAACGCTTTTTGTTATATCAAGATACTTTTCCATAACTTATAACCGTCTTTTGTATATACGGGCAATACGGCCTTTCGGGACAATTCCTGCATGTTTGCTCATTCAATGGGGATGCAGAAAAATCTCCTCTTCTCATCTTTAATACAGTCTCCTTGAGGAAACGGAGGCTTGCCTCTATATAATCCTCTATTGCCCGCCCAATTTTCCTGTCATTTTTTCCGGGAATCCATGATAGCTTTATATCCTTGAGTGAATAGATGCCTACACGTTCTATTTTATTGCCGAGCACCTCCATCAGCGCTGCATATAAGAATAACTGAAGTGTAGTGCCCTTTGTTATTACCTGTGAACCGCTGAATTGGATTGTACCTGTCTTGTAATCAATAAGCTCAACCTCATCAGTAAAGGGTTTATCATCTTGCAAACTTTGAACTTTGAACTTTGAACTTTGAACTTTCTTGTCTATCCTGTCAATCTTCCCTTTCAGTTTTATTCCCTTTATGATCTCGCCTTTAACCGATACCTCAGCATCCGTAAATGAATATCCTTCATCCGTGATTTTGCTTTCGACTTTATATATGTCTGGAAGGATCAAAAGGAATGTATTCTTTATCACTTTTTTCCAGTAATCTTCTAAAGGTTTATCAGAAAGGAGTTTGTCTATTATCTCTTCTGCTCTAATCCTAAGGTCATCTACATCTACAAATGGTTTTGATATCAGGGCTTCCATAATTTGATGAGCTATAGTTCCAAGAAGAGATGCCTCGACCTCATACTCTTTTATCTCTAATGGCTCAAGCCTGAGGACTTTTTCTATAAAAAACCTCCTCGGACATGCCCTGTAAGAATCTATGTCAGTGACCCTGATATAGGAGTTCTCCCCGAACTTATTTTTGATTAACTTTTCTCCGATACCTTCAATATCTTTTATATATGATGTTAAAGGTATCTTGCCCTTTCTGTTAAGTTCTTCCTCCTTTGAGAAGATTCCATAAACCCTGTGTTTTACCTCTTTATTCCAGGGAAGGAACGGGGATGGGAGAAAGAATCTATCACCTTCCATTACAGGATAGGAAAGGTGAAGGTTTTTGGTTGATTCTATTACTCCGTGGAATGTGAATTTTTGAAGTAATAAATATTTCTTCAGGTTTACAAGACCAAATCGTGTCCTTACACTGTCAGGCAGTATATGGTCAATATCAGGCTTTGATGGTAAATCTCCGTCCCTGAGTCCCCCGAAGTAAAGATATTCAGGCTCAATACCCCTTAGCTCAAAAAGACCCATAATCTGAACGCCGGTACCTTCTATTTCTGTCTGTGTGGTGTTCAGGATATGTTTCATGGTATCTATAAATTGACGTAATGTGATGGGTAAAAAATTTGAAGCGTAAGGAGTGTTGTTGTGACTCTCGGTACGAGTCGATCCCGACGATTCCGAGAGGTTATCAATAAAGGAAAGTTCTTTTAGTATCTCAAGTGCTTGTTCTTTTAAATCAACTCCCTCGCTGACATCAGAGAAATCAAGGGCGGTCAAGAGTTTAATGATAACTTCGCTGTATTTGCTGAAGGTACCATTATTTTTTATAGATTCCAGCGGTGCAAGTTTTTTAAAGACCCATCGAAGTTCCTTTTCGATATTTGGTAATCTGTAGTCTTTTCTGGCTTCTGGCTTAAAGAGATTGAGCCAGACATCTTTTCCCTTAATTATTCCAGCCCTGAGACAGATATGAGGTATCCATTCCCTGAATGCTGAAGGCATATTTTTAAAATAGGGTGATATAAGACTTTGTGAAAATGAAAGTCTTGGGTAGTCGTCTGCCACTGATTCAAGCAGCGCAATCAGGTCGAGAAAGGGTCGTGTCTTTCCATCGGGTTTTGAGGTTGAAATGGTGTATGGAATACCGTATTTTCTGAAGATGCGGGCCATCATGTCCGAATACTTGTGAAGCACAGGGGATGTAATTACTATTTTTTCTAAATTTCTTATACCCCCTGATATAAATGAGTTTTTAATATTTCTCGCAATGCCTTCAATCTCTTCCTCTATGCCGGGGTAAGGGTGATAAACGGGTTCCGTTGCATCTTTTTCAGGTGGCAGAAAGATTTCTTCAACTTGAAAGTAACTCTTTATAAAATCTACATATCTATCTGTTATATTTGAATAATTTATGTCATAAGGTATTGAGATAAGGATATCTTTTGCATTTTCTATCAGTGCTTTTAAGACTGCTTCCTCTGACCTGGTAAGTTCATAAAATCCATCGAGGATAAGGGTATCATGGCTGTAACTATGCCTCTTAATCAGTTCAGGACAGACTGCCATCACATCATTTTCATCCGCAGCAGAATATTTATTCAGAAGTTCTTGATATGCCTTAAATATACTGAGGGCTTCCTTTGCTCTGACCGTAACCTCTTCAGGTATGCCGAGTTCATGAAAAATAGACTTAAGCTCATTGCTGACAGTTTCTATGTTTTTGCCTGTATGATGCTGTTTAATCTCGTTGATAAAATTGGTAATGATAGATGAAAAACCAATACCCTTTTCTGATAGCCTCGATATTATGATAGGTAACAGAGATTGGGGTATGATTTTTTTGTCTTCATAAATGGAATAAAGCCTTTTTGAGAGTTGTTTTATTGTCATCATCTCAGGGGGAATGTAACAACCCCCTGTGAGCCCAGTTAGATGCTTATTATCTAACTGGGTAAGTCTATGAAATCTCTGCTGACCGTCTCTTATCTTTCTCGGCGTAGGAGCGATATAAAGGATATTTGAATAATCAGGGCTATTTATGGAGCACCATGCAATAGTGCTACCATTTATATGCTCGATTGCTGTTTTAAAGAGGTTCTCTGTAGAGCCTTTATGTTTAAATGGAATATAGAAGATTTTGATGGACATATGTTACCACTGCATCTTAGTTATTATAACATCATTAAAAGTGATCAGGTGACAGGGGTTTTATCTGCATTGAGATTTGTATCAATACTTGCGATTTTTGGATCAATTATTATTTAATATTGGCATTAGACTCGAGTGTCTAAAATCTAAAATAACTCAGGAGAGGCTGATGATTGTGGGCAAACCCCTTTTTACTACCAAAGAGATACAGACAAAGGTCAGAGAACTTGCTGATAGGATATCTGCGGACTATTCGGGAAAAGACCTGCTTGCGGTGGGAATTCTTAGAGGTGCATTTATGTTTTTCTCTGATCTCGTGCGTGCTATAAAGGCCCCTCTTACCATTGATTTCATTGTGGCCTCAAGTTATGTGAAGATGGCTACTTTAGGTGAGGTCAAGATCCATTGCGACATAAGGGAAGATATTTCGGACAAGGATGTGCTTTTGATAGATGATATAATTGATTCCGGCATTACCCTCAATCAAATAAGGGAAAGGATTCTTGCAAGACGTCCAAGTAGTCTGAAGATATGTGTTTTTCTGGACAAGAAAGAAAGAAGGATGGTGGATGTACCGGTTGACTATATAGGCTTTGAGATACCAAATGAGTATGTTGTTGGTTACGGTCTTGACTATGACAACAAATTCAGGAATCTGCCTTATATCTCAATTTTTAAGAAGAAAGCGTAAATCCGAATAATGCCTGCATCATTTCAATTGTATTATTTGGGTAAAAGGTAAAAGATGTTTGAATTGATGGTAGAAACACATTTTTCTTCTGCACACAAGCTCAGAGGCTATAAGGGAGAATGTGAAAAACTACATGGTCATAACTATAAGGTGCAGGTGTTTGTTATTGCAGAAAGACTTAATGAAATAGATATTGCAATAGATTTTCATGAACTCAAGAAACTTGCAGGCGAGGTTATAGCGCCGCTCGACCATGGTTTTTTGAATGAAATATTCCCCTTTACCGAGAAAAACCCGTCTTCAGAAAACATCGCAAAGTGGATTTATGACTCTCTCAGAAAAAAATTAGATAACGGTAACATTCATCTTTCTGCTGTAACAGTCTGGGAGTCTGAGACCAGTTCCGCTACTTATTTTGAAGACTGAAAAAGAGGGAGAGTGATTATGGTAATAAAACTTGTCATCGGTTGTTGTAACTACCTTTTTGGTGAAGGGGTAAAAAAGCTCCTTAATGGTGACAGAGATGTAAATATTGTCGGCATATTCGATGAAGCCGTAGACCTTAAAGAGATAGTAAAGCTTAATCCCGGCATGATACTTGCTAACTTCAATATTTTTCGTGAATTTCCTGAGGATTTTGCGATTGATAATCAAATAAAAATACTTCTTATAGGCGACAGGAGACTGTGTTCTACAGCATATAGGCAGATACCAGAGCTAATTAAGAGAGGTGTGGTTGGCATACTTCCACCCGGCACTGATTCAGGGCTTCTTAAAAAGGCATTAAAGGCTGTTTCTCAAGGTGAATTGTGGATAGAGCGTAAGACATTGAAAGATATGCTCACTTCAAAGAACCTTTCAGAAAAGATGGCTGATCTTACCAGAAAGAAAGAAGAGGTAATGTCCCTTATCTGTCAGGGATTTAGAAATAAGGAGATTGCCCAGAAACTCAATATCAGCGAGCAGACAGTAAAGTCGCATTGCAATCGGATTTATAAAAAGATTGGTGTCTCAGACAGGCTGCAGCTTGCCCTTTATGCTTACAAGATGTGGCCTGAATATATACCAAATGTTTTAAAACAAAAGTAAAGAGCGTAGAAGGTCTTTTGACAAAAAGCTTAGCCTTCTGGGTAATTCAAAATTCCAGAAAATAAGTTATAAAGTATATAGATAAATCTTGTGAAGGGTTAAAATGTTAAGACTTATATGCCCAAAGTGTCGAAAGGATTCGTATACTTCTGCAGTAGAATCCTTTAACCCATGTCCTTACTGTGGATTTATATTCAGCGGAAAATACGGATCAGACAAAAGGCGCGAAGGACGTGATAAACAGGAAATTCCCTTTGTCTTTCCTTATCAGGGAGAGCATCTTGAAGCAGCTACGGTAGATTTTTCTGAAAAAGGACTGGGCATAGAGATATTAGGCGAGCCGCCTGTTGCAGTAGGCGATACCATAGACCTCTTCATTGGAGACCTCCAAGTCAGGGCAACGGTTATGTGGGTGAGAAGACTGCCTGATAAATCACTGGCTGGCCTGAGAAGATTAAACTAAAGTTTTAAATTCTCCCAGCCATTAGTTTTAAAAATCCTCCAAACTTCTATTTTGAAAATTACAACCTTTTCGGGATTGAAAAGTCTTCCTGATTAAACCATACTTAACATAGTTAAAAAGTTCGGCTCTTCGCGTATCGGGGACATCATAATAAAATCACACATGGGGGGATATCAAAATGAACATAATCATTAGCTTAAGCAATAATCTCATCTCAGAGGCATTATATGACCTTTTAAAAAAAGAAGGGAATGGGGATAAGATACTCGCAGCCGACGATAAAAACAATGCCGATAATTTCAGGCCGGATGTCATTTTAGTGGATCTTAATAATATAAATCAGAAATTATTTTCCCGATATCCTGAGGCAAAGATTATCCTTATAGATACAGGAATAAAGCAGGAGGATATCATCGCAACCCTTGTTTCTTATAAGATACACGGTGTGCTTTCACCCCGTACAGACCTTCATCTCTTTAAAAAGGCGCTGAAGGCTGTCAGCAAAGGGGAAATCTGGATAGATAATGACACCATTAAGGCATTCCTTCACAATACAGGGCTTATATCAAAAACAGGTAAGATAAATGGCACTACCGATAGAGAACAAGAGATTATAGGATATGTAGCTCAGGGCTGCAGGAATAAAGAGATAGCATCAAGGCTCTTTGTGAGCGAGCAGACCGTTAAGGCACATCTGAACAGGATATTCAGAAAGCTTAATGTCTCTAACCGTTCCCAGCTTACAGCGCTCGCCGTGAATAATCAGATAAGTCACATTTAGGTGCATGTTTTTTCAAAGGGATTTTCTATAAGGATACCTTCAATTATTTGTCCTGAATTCAGGTCTTCAGTCGATATCTTGTCAACCTTTGCCTCATAAGCTGCAACGACTACCAGAGCATCCCAGAAAGAGATGCGATATTTTTCTTCTATTTCAGATGCCCTGATAATAGACATCGGATGGTTTTCTTTGACCTCCCAGCACATATACGACCTGATGATTTCCCTTGCTTCCAGCGGTGAGATAGGTTTTGGAATCTTTTTTGTCATATTTATATAAAATTCTTGTAATATCTGTGTACTTAATACACCTGTTCTTTTTTCCCATAGGTCTTTTACAACCTTAAGGGCAAAATGATGTTTATTGCCTGCATCAAGGTCATGAGCGTATATCAGGATATTTGTGTCCAAAAAGACTTTACCGCTCATGGAGTTCTTCCCTTGAGCAGGGTATCTTACCACCAAGATGAAAGCCCTTATCCAATATACTCAGGGCCTTTCTTTTGGATAGTTCATAGAACTCTTCTTCGTTGATAATCTGCTTCAAAAAATCGCTTAAAAGCCGACTTAAGGATGTTTCTTTCCTCGATGCAATGACCTTGCCCTTTTTTATTAAATCCTTCTCTAAACTCAGGGTAATGTTTTGCTTCATCTTCTTTCCTCCGCAACAAGTTATTTTGTATTAATATAGCACGTAAAATACGTGTTGTCAATACAACTCACCTTTAGTTTTAAACCATAAGATGATTAAAAGATAACTACGTTTTAACCGATACCCCCTTAAAAAATAGCTATTTGACCAATTGATTCCATCCGGCATTCTGCTAAGCTATGTTCAAGGCTCAAGTGAAAATAATCCCACAAAGGAGTTTTAAATGTCTATAGTGGCGAAGGGCAAGATAATTAAAACAAAAAAAGTTGAAAGCATAACCATCACTGGAGGAGATATTGATACTTTATTGCGCATTTATGCATTCGCTGAGAAAGTCTTAAGAACAAGCGGAGGCTCTATTGAAGAAACCGAGGAAGCAAAATTGATAGAGACTATTCAAAAAACAGTAGCACCGGAAGAAGAGGAGTTCGAGCTTAATTTTTAGACTAAATAATCTCTGAAATACCCGTATTGAAAAAGGTGACAATGTGTTATAGGGTCAGAATAGCGTGGATAGTACTTTTTTTGTTGTTACCAGCAGCATTCTGTTACGCCGAGATATTGCCCACAATAATCCTCTCTTCCGATCTTATCACCTTTCATCTTGCTTCCGGCCAGTCAGGCCCTGTGGATGCAGATATGCCCATAAGGGTAATGGTTCAGTCAGGCGTATCAGGCTGGGCACTCAATTACCAGGCAGCACCACTTTCTGGACCTGGAGGCGAGATAATGCCTGAAAGGATATTAGTAAGAAGCCCTTATACAAACGGATTTGAAGGTCTTCATATACCGAGACTTGTTGGGAAAGGTGGTCTTACCGGGGAAAAACCAGTTGATGTGGCAACCATGCAGTTCAGGTATATGGCTACAGGGCAGGAAAGATTAGGGGTCTACGAGGGAAATATATTCTCACCTGATGGAGGTCCAACAATACATGTGAGGATGGTTATTGAAGCAAAGGTTGAAGGTATTGAACCCCAAAAACCTGAAGAAGCAGTGCCAGGGCCAAAGATAAGGATGTCTTTTTCTACTGATAAGATTCATTTTGAGGTTTCCGGCTCCCCAAGAGAATATGACGCAGATAATGCTATCCTGCTTACGGTTGAATCAAAGCATGGTTTCAAAGTAAAGGCCTATGCTGCCTCGCTTCGAAGTCAATATGGAGATATTCCTCCTGAAAGACTTTATGTAAATCCTGGTAATGGAAATTACTACAGCCTTGAAAAGGATGTTGTTGTGCTTGAAAGACCTGTTGAGATACATCCTGAAAAGGAAAGGACTGTTACTGCTAATCTGAGTTTCAGGTTAAGGACAATATGGGATGATCCTGCAGGTGAATATACAGGACAGATAATTTTCACATGTGAGCCTGAGATGTGAAGAGCAATGAGCGAGGAGCAAAGAGCATAGAGCAAATGACTAATGACTAATTAAAAGGGCCTTCCGCAGGGGGCCTGAACAAAGGAGGTGAGAAAAAATAGTAAAGGCCATTCTGATACTGCGGGTCAGAAAACCCCTCACTTTGTGAGGGGAATAAAAATAGGAGGATAAGAAATGAGAAAGTATTTGATAGCATTAGTAGCACTCGCCATGGTGCTCGGACTTTCAGGGATGGCAGTGGCAGGAGCGGGCTCATTAGAGGGGGGTGCAACTGTGTCAGGTACTGCTACTGTATCTGCCCACGTAAATAAATATTGCAGCGTGGATCTGACAGCTCCGGGAACACTCACATTTACAGGTACAATTGATGAAGAGAAATCTACTCCTGCAGATGCAACAAATGGAGATATAGCTAAAGATTGTAACTGTGATACAAATCTAACAGCAGCAGTGACCACACCTCTAACAAATGCAGAAACTGGGGCTCAAATAGCCACTAAGGTGGATATTGATGGTGGTACCTGGAGTCCGATAAATGGGTCAGTAACAGTGAATAATCCATATGTATATGGCGTACCTAACCCTGTTCATCATAGTTTGAGCTTACATGGTAAATTAGGGTCAACCATCTCAAGTCAGCCTGCTGGAGATTATTCAGGTTTGATTACTGTTACTATAGCAGCAGGACTACTATAACTCATCGGAAAAAGTTATGGAAAGGCTCAGGAGACAATTGAGATTCTTGCTTTTACTACTTGGTGCCGTCTCCTTGTTTATCTCAAATGCGATAGCAGGAGAAGGGCTGCCTCCAGTTACTGAGACTGTCCCGATTTTTGCTACGGTGGAAAAGTACGCAAAGATATTGGTTGTTGTGGAGCCAATGGACTTCGGCGAATTTACTGGGCAGTTGAATGAGGAGATAGGTCCTGTGGATAGTGCTATATTTGAAGTTGAAACAAACACAGCCCTTGACCTCAGATTTTCGGCTGGCGACTTGAAAAAGGATAGCTCATTCCTTGCAACCAAATATCAGGCCCGTCGGGTTTTACCCACGGCGCTGCTTGGTTGGTTCAACAGGGATGCTAGCTATTCACCAGTTTTACCAATTCCTGATCTTGTACTCACAAATGCACAGGCGGCAGGGACAATACGCCAATATGCGATCAATGGCTGGGCAAAGACAGGACCGAATGTCTCTTCTCAAGAGGCAGGCAATTACAGCGCCACTATCACACTGACTGTTTCAGCACCATGAGTATGAAGCAGATGAGCGCATCAGGGAAGGGCGGGGCAAAGCCCCGCCCTTTTATTGTGAGGGTATTCAAAAACAAATAGGGTTTTTATGTCATTCCTGCGAAAGCAGGGAACTATCAAGGAAATAGGTTCCCGTTTTCACGGGAAACACTGGATTCCGTATCAAGCACGGAATGACGGACACGGTTAATCTGTCATTCCCGCGAAGGCGGGAATCCAGGAGGATAAACTACTCGAAGACCTCTGGATTCCGCATCCCCCGATCGGAGTCGAGGGCAGGCAAGTGCGGAATGACGGATAGAAGGAAGGCAATGGCATCTATTGTGAAGCTGTTTTGGATACACAACACCAATAGGTAAAGAATGCGAGGTTTTACAATATTGAAATTTATCTTTCGTAAATTAAAATTCAAGACTTACCTTCTATGTCCTATTTTCTTCATTGTCTTCTTATTCCCGTCATTATCACATGCTGTCGGCACTGTCGGCGTAAAGCCGATGACTATAGACTTAGAACTTTCTCCGAATAAAAAAGGAGAATTTCAGATAGAGGTATATTCAACATCAAAGGAAGACACACCTGTCCATCTCTCACTTTTTGATGCAATGCAGAAAGAGGATGGAAGCATGGATTTCGTTGATGTTGGAAAGAATCCCTATTCATGCACACCATGGATAAAACTCGAAAGGACTGATTTTACTGTGTCTGGTGGTGAGACTGTTACAGTAAAGGGGGAGATATTTGTGCCCCGCGGCAGTTCAGGTAGCAGGATAGCAACAATTATGGTAGAGCCCGGCTATGAAAAGAAACCTGTCGGCATATCCATCAGGGTAAGATATGCTGTTGTACTGAAGCTCAAGATAAAGGGAAGGGCAGTAGTGGAAAGGGCAGAGCTTGAGAAGCTCAGCCTGAAAAAATTACCGGATGGCACTCCTGCAATAGAGGCAGTTGTCTTAAACACCGATTTTTACAGAATCCTAAGCGTCATAATTATTTAGGCCTACAGTTACGAAAGAACCAGTAGTATTAACCAGTTACCGCCTTT
>Ga0210023_1000285_pt1 | contig 38807 bp, 36 predicted proteins | sample CryGeymeta201524_FD_183987 | JGI IMG/M metagenome (GOLD analysis project Ga0210023, IMG submission 183987) | Groundwater microbial communities from Crystal Geyser aquifers in Utah, USA - Crystal Geyser metaG 2015-24 (SPAdes) (version 2) | ecosystem: Environmental > Aquatic > Deep subsurface >... | reverse complement strand
CCCAGGCGATCCATGCGCTGGCGCAAGTCCTCGCCGGGGATGTAATCCATCACCAGGTATTGGCCTTGCTCGCCGACGACGAAATGGTCGGTGACGCGCGGCAGGTTGGGATGGCGCAGGTTCGCCAGGATGACCGCCTCCAGCCGGAACTGGCGCGCATACTCATCCGTCGTAAAGAAGTTTTCCTTTACGGCTACTTCTACACCCAGGTTTTCGTCTATGGCGCGGTAAACCGAGCCCATCCCTCCCTGGCTGAGAAGGTCAACGATGCGATAACGTTTATGCAGGAGCGCGTCGCGTTCGAGTGTCATCCGCCAGTTTTGCCTGTAGGTTGGTTTACTACTTATCCTTGCCAGCCAGCTTCAACCAGACAAAGACGAGCGGCGCGCCGCCGGTCATCCACGCCCCGATCAGGGCATAACGCAGGTAGCGCAGCGCAAAAGCCAACAACGAAGCGCCTTCCGGGAAGATGGCTTTCAGACCATACCTGATGGCGAGAACGCCGGCCACTCCCAGCAGGTAACGCAAGACAAGCTGCCACCACGCGCCGGAGGTCTTGAATCCGCCCTTGCGATCCAGCCAGACCAGGCCAAGCGCCAGGCCGAAGAATGTCCCGGCGGTGGTCATGCTGCCTTCCATGGTGACCGCGCCGGCAGCATACTCAGCCCAGGCCTGCGGAGGCTGCCAGTTCACGGCTCCCAGCCAGAAGAAGGGGATCAACGGCAGAACAATCAAGACCAACGAAGCCAGGAACGCCAGGAGAATTTGCTGGCCGGGCGAACATTTCTTCAGCCAGGCAGCCAGCGGGTTCCAGAAGCGCACCATCAGCCACAACAGCAAGCCGCCGATGAGCCAGCCGAGCAGCACGTCATGCGGAAAATGGACGCCCAGGTAAAGGCGCGAGAGACCAATGACGAAGATAATGATCGCGGCCGCCAGCCAGGCCCACCATTTACGGATGCCCGCCGCCATGATGCCCCACACGCTGATGGCATTCTGCGCATGGCCGGAGGGGACGCCGAACGAGGTCTCCGCAGCCAGCTCCTTGACCTGGGAACTGTACCAGTATGGACGCGGCGCGTGGAAAACCATCTTGAAGACTTCGTTCAAGCCGCCGCTGATTATCAGGATGAATGCTACCTGAATGCCCAGGCTGGAGTTGATGCACCAGTAGAGCGCCGGCAGGACCAGCATGTAGAACTCCTCCGTCCCCAGGAAGGAGAAAAACTTCATCGGCAGAGTCAGCCAGCCTCCCAGGCCCTGCAAGGCGACGATCCAGTTAATCCCGCCGTTTAAAATGGTTTCCATAGAACACCTCCTTGAGAATTGACGAATATGTGATTCATATTGTACACTCAAAGCATGGAAAACGAGCCTGCGTGTTGGTGGGACTTTCCGGCGGCCGCGGTCTTATTCATCGCTCTGCTCACCTCGGCCGAGCGCCTGGTCGCGGCCGGCTGGACGCCCGGGCTGGAATCCGCCGCCTTCCTGGCCGCCCTCGGCGCCCTGCTGGGCCTGGCGCTTGGAGCAAGCCATTTCAGACGCGGGACGGCAAGCCTGCTGGCGATCGGCTACAGCCTGTTCCTCGTCCTGTGGGTCATCGGGGCGCGACTGTACGATGGGATCGGGTGGGGTGAACGCCTGGTCAGCCTGGGAGGACGACTGGCCGCGGCGTTCCTCTTATTCCTGGAGCGCCAGCCCGTCAAAGATCCCATTCTTTTCATCGCCTTCTCATGCGTCACTTTCTGGACCCTGAGCCTGTTCTCCGCCTATTCGTTGACGCGCCACGCCCGTTACCTGGCAGCCACCCTGCCGGCCGGGATCATCTTGTTCCTCATCCAGTTATTCGACCCGTTCGTCCAGGAACGAGTCGGCTTCCTGGCGTTCTATCTCTTCCTCTGCCTGGTCCTTTTTGGACGGCTGAACTACCTGCGCAGGCGCAGCTTCTGGCAAGAACAGCACATCAGGCTTTCCTCCGAGTCGGTCACCGACCTGAACAGCACGATGCTGGTCGCAGCCGCCGCTTTGATCTTCCTGGCATGGGTGGCGCCCTCGCCTGCGCATCCAATCGAGGCAGTGGGCAGACTTTGGGGACGGGTCACCAAATTCTGGCAACCCGTTCTCGACGATCTGGGCAACGCCGTCGCCGGGCTGGAGGGCAGGACGATTGGCGTTAGCTACGATTATTATGGCGACACGCTGGAACTCGGACGGAATGCCGCCACAGGCGATACGGTCATCTTCACCGTGCTGGCGACCTCGCCGAAAGAGGCGCCCCGTTACTACTGGCGCGTGCGCATCTATGACCAATACGAGAAGGATGAGTGGAGTAGTTCTTCCCCAAGCAGCCGGGATTCTTCCCCGGATCAGCCGCCGCTGACTCTCCCGGACGTGGGCGGGGTGAACGCGGCCGAATACACCTTCAAAAGCAACCAGCCGCTGATCACCACCCTGTTCACGCCACCCAATCCGGTCTGGTTCAGCCGGCCGGGCAAACTGCTCTTCGTGCGCGCCTCAGAGACCAGTCTGGAGCCTCTCATGTTCCGCGCCGACCCGGCCATCCGCGCTGGTGAGACATACCAGGTAAAATCCCTCGACTACAATCCCACCGAAAAGCAATTACGGGAAACCGGGATGGATTACCCCGCCTGGGTCGCTGAACGCTATCTGCAGCTCCCGGAAAATCTCTCGGCGCGCGTCATCGAGCTGGCGCAGGAATTGACCAGGAACGAGGCCACGCCTTATGACAAGGCCGAAGCTGTCACGGATTACCTGCGGAACGAAATCCGTTATACCAAAACCATGCCTGAACCGCCGTTCGGTCGCAACACGTTGGAATGGTTCCTGCTCGACTACAAAGAGGGCTACTGCAACTATTACGCCACGTCGGAGGTGATCCTGCTGCGGGCAGTTGGCATCCCGGCGCGCCTGGCGGTTGGGTTCGCCCAAGGGGAGTGGGATGTCGCCCAGCCGGACCTGTGGACTGTCCGCATCAAGGATGCGCACGCCTGGCCGGAAGTCTATTTCCCGGGCGCCGGCTGGGTGCAGTTCGAACCGACCGCCTCCCAGCCGCCGCTCTACCGTCCGAGCGGCGTGGAGGCCGAATCCAATACCCTCATTCCCCAAAAGCCAAAGGCCGAAGAGGCGGGGGATGAGTTGCCCGCTGAGGGCGGAGGAAATGCCCAAGATCAGGCAACCAGCGCCGGGTCCGTAAGGAGCTGGCTGCTCATATGGTGGCATGCCGGTCTCCTGGGACTCGCGCTGGCGGCGGTCGTCCTGCTGGGAATCCTGGCCTGGAGATACCGCAGGCGCCGCGTCGTCCCTATTCCGGCGCCCATCCGCCTGAAAGCCACATTGGAGAGGCTCTCGCTCACGCCACCGCGCTGGCTGGAGCGCTGGGCTTACCTGGCCGCTCTGACGCCGATGGAACGCGTCTTCGGCGCCGTCTACCGCAGCCTGCGGCGGCTGGGAGGCCTCTCCTCCCCCAGCCGGACGCCCGCCGAAGCTGCCGCTGCATTGGCCGGGTTGCTGCCGGAGGCGGCAGCCGCGATCCAGATTCTCCTCAGCGAGTACGAGCGTTCGCTGTACAGCTTGAGGGCCGGACACATCCACCCCGCCCGCCGCGCGGCTGCGACCATCCGCAAGGAAGCGAGCCGCGCCGCGCTGCGAAACCTCCTGGCATCTGTGAAGAGGGCAGAGGTCAGGGAGCAGTGAACAGTGAACAGTGATCAGTGAGCAGTGAGCAGTGTTCAGTTCTCAGCGGTCTTGTTCTTTCGGGGGTTAAGCGCCTATCCGGATAACCGGCTCCCGGCGGCGTCCCCGCCGCCGCTCCACAGGAGTGCTTCGCGAAGGACGGCGAGCGAAGCATTCGTTGTCGCTGGAGCGTTTTTCGGATAGGTTCTAGGCCCCCGAAGAAGCTGGAACGGATCTAACTCGAAGCAGGAATGCGCCATTGTCGTGGCTGAGTGCGCAACCATTGCGCCATGTGCCCACATGATGTATAATGCAACTACATAAAGGAGTTGCGATGGAAGAAACACGAGTAGGCACGCGTGAACTGAAAAGCCATTTGAGCGAATACCTGCGCCTCGTCAAAGCCGGGCAGACGGTCGTGGTCACTGAGCGCGGTAAGGTGATCGGTCACATCATGCCGGCTCCCCTGACGCTCGAGGAGCGCATGCAGGCGCTGGAGGCCGCCGGTTTCCTGGTGCGCGGAAAAGGGAAATTAAAACCGCATAAACCTACCGTTATCAATCGCGGCCCAAAACTGGTTTCTGACCTGGTCTCGGAGGGGCGGGATGTCGATTATTTACCTTGATACCAGCGCGCTGCTCAAACAATACATTGGCGAGCCAGGGGCAGAAGATGTAGAGCAACTAATTGATAAAGCGGATGGCACAGGTACAGTTGAGGTGACGAAAGCGGAAATTGCCTCGGCGATGTCAAGAACAATGCGGGCCGGCATGATTTCGCCCGATGAGGGTCAGGATGCCTGGAAAGAGTTCCTGAAGGATTGGCCTTTTATCACGGTTCTGGTAGTTTCAACGCGGCTGGTGGAGCGTGCCGCATCCCTGGCATGGAAGTATCGCCTGCGCGGTTACGACGCGGTGCATCTGGCTGCATCCATGCTCTGGCAGGAGACTCTCACTGCGCCCGTCACCCTCGCTACCTTCGACCGCGAGCTCTGGCTGGCAGGAGGCGAGACGGGGATGAGCGTGTGGCCAGAGGGGTTGGTCACGTGAATCGTAGGGGCGGTCACTGAACCCCGCTCACCAGCCTCACCAACTGCTCCATCCCCTTTTCCAGCGGTTTCACATTGATATACTCGTGCACCGTGTGTGCGCCGGAGCCGGTCGTCAGGCCAATGGTGATCGCCGGGATGCCGCGGCTGAGGGGCGCGTTGGCGTCCGTCGAGCCGATGTTCAGGTTTGGCGCAATGCCCTGGGCGCGCAGGCATTCCTGCGCCAGGCGGACCAAAGGATGATCGGCCGGCATCTCCCCCGCCGGGCGCTCGCCGACAACTTGCACCTCGACCGCCACCCCGGCGCGTTCCACGCCGCGCGCTAGAGCCTCGACCTGCCGCGCCACTTCGATCAGCGTTTCCGCACCCTCGGAGCGCAGATCTAGCTCCAGCGCGGCCTCGGGCGCGATGGTGTTCACCGAGATGCCCCCGCTGATCTTCCCCACGTTCAACGTGGTGCGTGGCGCGGTGGGGAGCCTGAGCGCGGCGAGTCTGGCCGCCAGGGCTGCCAATTCGTGCACGGCCGAGGGGCGGCCATAATCCACCCAGGAATGACCTCCGGCTGTCTTGACCGCGATCTGGTAACGACGCACTCCCAAGGCGCGGTGATAGACCTGTCCCAGCGCCATGCCCTCCAGGACGATATAGGCGCGCGGCCCATTCGTTGTCGCTCCAAACCGATTCACAACCGCCTTCATGCCGCGCAGGTCGCCCAGCCCCTCCTCGCACACGTTCGCCACCAGCCAGAAATCATCTGCCAGGCAGATGCCGCGTTCGCGTAATGCCCAGACCAGCCCAAGCAGACCGGCCAGGCTGATGGCATTATCGCCGATGCCCGGCCCGGTGACGCGCTGCGGCTCACGGCGGATGGTCAGTTCGACAGATTGTGGGAAGACCGTGTCCAGGTGGGCGGTTACAACCAGGGGACGGGTGACGGGGGACGAGTGACGGGTGGCTTTCAAGCAGCCATAAACATTTCCCACCGCGTCCATCTCCACATCGGCCAAACCTTCTTCGAGGAAACGTTCGCGCACGAATTCCGCCCGTTTCTGTTCGTCAAAGGTCGGCGCGGGGATTTGTTGAATGGCGATTGCAAGATCAAGGAGGCGGGAGATGAGATCGGTCATTACAAAACTCGTAGGGCGGGTTTCTTACCCGCCAGGCGGCGGGATTGGAATCCCGCCCTACTTGCCGCACGATCTCGTGGGGCGAATTGGTAATTCGCCCTACACTTGCCGCACGATCTCGGCCAGCGAATCGAGTCGCGCCTGCGCCAGGCCGGGCAGGGTTTCCAGGGCGTGGAATGCGCCGCTGCCTTCGATGGTCAGGGAAGCTGACACGTTGCCGTAAAGGACGGCACGCAAGGGATCGTAGGTCTGCCGGTAACCGGCCAGGAAGCCGCCGCAGAACGAATCACCCGCGCCGGTCGGGTCGGACAGGTCGGTCGGATAAGCCGGGATCTCCCAGCGCCGACGCGCCGGGGCGTCGTAGAACATCTGGCCATGACCGCCGCGTTTGATGACGATCAACTCGCAACCCTGGGCAGCGAGTGCTTCGGCCATCTCCCACAGGTCATCGCTCTGCCCCCAGAACAGGGCGCGCACTTCTTCCTCGCAGGGAAGAAAGGCCGTCAGCCCTTGCAGCAGGAGGCGGAGGTCAGCCCAGGCGGCCGGGATCATGTAAGACGCGGACGGGTCGAGGGTCAACGTGGTGGTGCGTCCCTGCCTGAAGGCCGGCATCAGGCGGTTATGGGTCGAATAGTCCAGCGGGCAGAGATGCACGGCGCTGGCGTCCAGGTAATCTTCGGGGATGTCCACCGGGCGCGGCGAGGCAGGCTCAACTGTCTTCCGGTCGTCCTGGACCTCGGCCGGCGGCTGGTAGCCGAGCAGCGCCTTCGGGTAAGTCAAGCCCAGGCGGGCGAAATGGGCCACCGGGTTGTTGCGCTGCGGGGTCAGGGGGTCGAGGTAGGCCTGGAAGAAGCGCAAATCCAGATGCTCCGGCAGGATGCGGACGCCGCGCGTATCCAGGCCGCGCTGCTCGAAGGCGCGCAGCCACTCGTGGGGATAGTCCTCGCCGACGCGCGCCAGCAGGCCAACGCTCCCCTCCCAGACAGCCAGCCCGGCTGCGGCGTACAACAAATCGCCTCCTGGGACATCAATCAGGGGATGTCCCACCGGAGGCAGGAGATAATCGCGCCGCAGGCGGCCGGCTATGACGAATGTCGGGTACATGGGCTGATATCGGTCAGGTGATGAAAACATTGTTGGCGGCCCCGGCCTGTGCTGGGACGTGTGGAAGGATGAAATTGAATGTGCTGCCCTTGCCTTCCACGCTCTCGGCCCAGATGCGCCCGCCGTGCAACTCGACCATCAGCCTGGCGACCGAAAGACCCAGGCCGATCCCCCCGTGCTTGCGCGTCAGGTGCGATTCAGCCTGATAGAAGCGTTCGAAGATGTGCGGCAGGTCTTTAGCCGGGATGCCAATCCCCTGGTCAATGACTGAAACTTTGACGTAGCCCGGGATCTGTTCGACGGTGATCTGGACATGACCGCCCGACTCGGTGAAGGCGACCGCATTCTTGACCAGGTTGCTCAATACAATGGTGATCTTGGAGGCATCACATTCTACGATCAGGTCGTCAGAGCTGATATCCGCCGACATGGAAACGCCCTTTTGGTGCGCTTCTTCGACGAAGGAATCCAAGACCTCTTCGACGATGCGGCGCATGGAAGCCAGACGGCGGCGGAATTTGGTTATGCCGCGCCGGATATTGTCCAGGTTGGCGATATTGTCAATGATTTCCTTCAGGCTCATCGCATTGCGCACGATGATGTCAACGTCCGGGCGTTGTTCTTCGGCAACGGCTTCGCGGAGAGAGGCCGCGTGTCCCAGGATGAGGCCGAGCGGCGTACGCAGTTCGTGCGAGGCGATGGCAATGAAATCGCTCTTCATCTGGTCGAGCTGGCCCATCTCATCGAAGGATTCCTTGACCTTGCTCATTTGGCGCGTGTTCTGCATGGCAATCGCGGCCAGCGCAGCCAGACTCTCCAGGAGTGAGACATCTTCTTCGGTATAATGTTCCTGCCCAGCCTTGTTGGCCGCTTCAAGAACGCCCAGGGTTTCGCCCTTGTAGACGATTGGCGCGGCCAGGAGCGAGCGGGTCTCGAACCCATCCGCCTCATCCACCCCCTTGTAGTGACGCGGCTCGGCGGTAACGTCCGCTACGATGATGGGTTTAACATTTTGGAAAACCCAACCCGCCAGGCTGGCTTCTATCGGGACCTTGACCGAGCGGAGCAAGTCGCGATGGAACCAGGGCGTTGCCAGGAAGTGAAGCTGTCCGGACTCTTCGGCTGGCTCTAAAATGGAGGCAACTTCACTGCCTGTCATTTCGCAGGCGGCAGAAATGATCAATTGGAGGAAGGCGTCCACTTCCAGGGACTCGCTCAAGTTGCGGGCAAGCCCAACCAGGTATTCAAGGTGTCGAATTCGCTCATTTTGGTTCATAGTTGGCTGATTGGATTATACTGGTGTTTCACCAAAAAAGAAACAGTAGTGACGGCTTTAAAGGAGTCCGAAGTCTCCGACTTCGGTGCAAAATCGGGAGATTTTGCACTCCACTAACACTACAAATTCTACTTCATCGAAAAGGAGATTTCCATCCATGAGCAAGAAAAAAGTACGTGTGGCGATCATCGGCGTGGGGAACTGCGCCTCCTCGCTCATCCAGGGTGTGCATTACTACAAAGACACAGCGGATGACGCCAGCGTTCCCGGTTTGATGCACGTCAACTTGGGAGGCTACCACATCCATGACATTGAATTCACCCTCGGCATTGACATTAACGTGACCAAGGTCGGCAAGGACCTGGCCGAGGCCATCTTCGCCGAACCGAACAATACTTACAAGTTCACCGACGTGCCCAGGTTGAACGTCCCGGTGGTGCGCGGCATGACCCACGATGGCCTGGGCAAGTATCTCTTGCAGGTCATCGAGAAGGCTCCGGGTCCCACCGCCGACATCGTCAAGCTGCTCAGAGAGACCAGGACCGACGTGGTCGTTTCCTACCTGCCTGTCGGCTCAGAAATGGCGACCAAGTGGTACGTCGAGCAAGTGCTGGAGGCTGGCTGCGCCTTCGTCAACTGCATCCCGGTCTTCATCGCCTCCTCCGAGTACTGGGCCGAACGCTTCCGCCAGAAGAAACTGCCCATCCTCGGCGACGACATCAAGTCCCAGGTCGGCGCGACCATCCTGCACCGCGTCCTGACCAGCCTGTTCGTGGATCGCGGCGTGCGCCTGGATCGCACCTACCAGCTCAACTTCGGCGGAAATACCGACTTCCTCAACATGCTGGAGCGCGAGCGCCTGGAATCCAAGAAGGTTTCCAAGACCGGCGCGGTGACCGCCATGCTGCCCTACAAACTCCCGGCGGAGGATGTGCACGTTGGGCCGAGCGACTACGTCCCCTGGCTGACCGACCGCAAGTGGTGCTACATCCGCATGGAAGGCACCACCTTCGGCGACGTGCCGCTCAACGCGGAAGTCAAGCTGGAGGTGTGGGATTCGCCCAATTCGGCCGGCGTGGTGATTGACGCCGTCCGCTGCGCCAAGCTGGCCCTTGAGCGCGGCCTGTCCGGTCCGATCGTCGGCCCGTCGTCTTATTTCTTCAAAACCCCGCCCAAGCAGTTCCGCGACGACGTCTGTCGCGAGATGACGGAGGCATTTATCAAGGGGGAAAGTAATCAGTGATCAGTAATCAGTGTTCGGTGATCAGTGACGGCAGTTCACGAAACTGTAATAACGACTTCAGTCGTTCAGCCAAAAGAGCGACTAAAGTCGCCACTACAAAATCTTTTCGTGAAGTATTGAGTAAGAGCGGAATGTGGATCAATCGATTCTTAGCGACCCTCGGCCTGTTCGCCGTTATTCTGGCCTCCTGCTCGCCCACTTCCGCAACTACCCAACCACCCAACTCCTCAACTCCTCAACTATCCAACTACCCAACCACCCAACTACCCAACTACTCAACTACCCAACTACCCAACTACTCAACTACCCAAACCCCTACACCCACAGCCACTGCCATTCGTACGCCGCCGGCCTTGCCGGCTGTATTTACCACCTCGCTGCTCAATCCGCTCGACACGCCGCATACCTACATCACCGATACGTGCCAGTATCTCAAAGCCAGGTGGGACGCGAACAACGCCGCGCCCGGCACGGTCGTGATGGTCATCATGTTCCATTCCATCCTCAAAGCGGGCGACGAACCAACAGACTATAATCAGATCACTTCGGGCGCGTTCGAGATATTGATGCGCGATTTGCACGAACAGGAATTCCAGGCGATCAACACCGGGCAGTTGGCCGATTTCCTGGAGCATAACGCCAAAATCCCGCCGCGTTCGGTCCTGCTGGTTGTGGACGACCGTCATTACGCCGAGTATTTCAACACTGATTTCCGCCCCTATTGGGAGCAATGGGGCTGGCCGGTTGTCAATGCCTGGATCAGTACCCCTCTCAGCTCCGCAGACCTCTGGCAGCAACAGGTAAATTTGGAGAACGAGGGCTGGGTTGACCATCAGGCTCACGGCATGATCCACAACATCGGCATTACATCGTCTTCAACTGATGATTTCATCATGGGTGAAATGAAAGGCTCCATCGACGCCTTCCAGACGCATTTCAACAAAAAGCCCATCGCCTACATCTGGCCCCTCGGTTGGTTTACCGCCCACGCCGCACAGATCGGACGCCAGCTTGGCTACCGTCTGGGCTTTACCATCAACCCGCGCGGCCCATTGATGTTCAATTGGATCCCGCTGAGCGACAATCCCGACCCGCAGCGGCCCTCGTACATGCCTGAGGATTCGGTCAACGACCCGCTGATGGTCCTGCCGCGCTTTTGGTCCTCTGACGCGGACAAGCACATTGACGACGTGCGCGTCATCGGCCGGGAGGCGGCCAACTACGCCGAGGCGAACAAAGCCACCGAACTGGAATACTACGATATCGTCTGCGCACCTGACTATGGGCCGATCCCGATCGCAACACCATGATGGTAGCTGCTCCTTTAGAGCCTATAACGGAATGCAGACTTCAGTCTGCCCAGCATTGCGGACTAAAGCCCGCGCTCCAGGGGATTTTCGGAAACGGAATGCAGACTTCAGTCCGCCCTGCATTAGAAGCAGCTACCATGACCCGCTGGGATGAGAAACAAGCGAGATTGCGCGCCTTCCTGACGCACGGCGCGGTCGGCGATTTGACCGTCGCACTGTTAAGGAGTCTGGCTAAAATGTCACCGTGTATATTCTGCAAGATCATCCGAGGCGAATCGCCCGGCGCGATCCTCTACCGCGACGAGCAAGTGACCGCCTTCCGCGACGCCCATCCGGCCGCGCCGGTGCACATCCTGATCGTCCCCAACCGGCACATCGCCTCGCTCAACGATCTGGAAATTGAGGATGAGCCGCTGATCGGCCATTTGTTCAGCGTGGCAAAGCAATTAGCCGGACAAGAGGGGGTTCAAGAAAACGGCTTCCGGCTGATTGTCAACACCGGCGCGCACGGCGGGCAGACAGTCCCCCATTTGCATCTGCACCTGATCGGGGGCCAGCGGATGCGCCATCCGATGGGATAAGTGGTTGCGTACTTGGCAACCAAAGTGGTTGCGTACTTGGCAACCAAAGTGGTTGCGTACTTGGCAACCAAAAGAGAGCTATTAGACCTCTTGCAAAAGTTTCCAGGATTTTGTAGAGGCGGCTCCTACGCTGCCGAAAGACGGGCATGGGAGCCCGTCCCGCAGAAATTTTCATCATAGGCTGGCACTTATGCAAGAGGTCTATTTCCTCATTCGCCAGGCAAAAATTCCCAGGCCGATCCCCCCCAACAAGAGCAGTGCGCCGACGATGCCCAATATCGGCGACTGCGTCGGCGTCCCGCTTTCAGTTGGGGTCTGAGATTTCGCTTGCGCCCCAAAACTGACGTAAATTGCATCGCCGGGAGCGACTTTCGACGAATAATTGAGCACTGTCGTCGGGTTATAGCCATCCGGGACGGCCGCGCTGACTGAGTACTCCCCTGCCGGAACGTCTGTGAAGCAGACCGGGTCATACCCCCCGACAGTGTTCAACGTTCGAGAATATGTGCCGGTCAGACTGGTCAGGCTGATCGCGCCGCCTTCGACGATCGGCTCAGTTCCAGTTGGAAGGTAATTTCCCGTAACATCCGTATTCGCCTGACGCAGGCCATCGCCATTGCCGTCATTATACAAAGCCACACATACCTCCGCCGCGCCTCCGCTGGAGGGGGTCGGCGTGGGCAGGCCAGGGGTCGGCGTGGGAGATGGGCCGGCGGTCGGCGAGGCGGCTGCGGGTCCGCCGATGCCGATGACCAGTTCCTGCCCGCTCCGGATAGTGCAGTTCTCGTCCAAATGGTTCGTCTGGCGCAGATATTCCATCGAAACGCCCGTCATCAAAGAAATCCGCAGGCAGTTATCTCCCTCCTCGACAACATAGATGATGCGTCCGTCCGCGCCGGGTGTCGGCGTGGCATAGGTCTGCACCTGGGCAGCCGGGGCAGCCAGTGCGGCAAAGGGGAGGCGCGCCAATAAAAAAGCGGTTAGAAGAATAGCGATAACCAGAATGCGCTTATTTCTCATGATCTCACCTGGCAGGGATTATATCATTGCGGGGGGGCGGCAAGTTGTGATGAATGACAGTGGCAGCCCACCCTGGCGCTTGATATAATGGTAACCGAAAGCGCAACCATAATGGTTGCCGAAAGCGCAACCATAGTGCGATTGGTTGTCTTTCAATAACATTTCTAAAAACTATGGAGGCATCCATGCGCAAAAAAATTACCCTCATCACGGGCGTCGTCGGCGAGGTCGGACAGGCGCTGGTAAAGAACCTGGCCGAGGGGGGCAATACCAGCCTCGTCACAATTGACGTTCGCCCGGCCCCCGATGAGATCGCGCACCTTTCGACCCACATCCAGGGAGACATATTGGATAAATCTTTGCTCGCCAGGTTGGTCAGCGAGTATGAAATCACGACCATCTATCACCTGGCCGCCTTGCTCTCCACCCGAGGCGAGTTCACCCCTGTCGAAGCCCATCAAGTGAACGTAGAGGGAACGATGGGACTTTTGCAACTGGCTGCCGAGCAGTCCGAGTGGCGCAAAGAACCGGTGCTTTTCATCTTTCCCAGCTCGATTGCCGCTTATGGCATGCTCAACCTGAAGACAAAAGCCGACTTTCCACGCGTGCGCGAGTGGGAATGGAATTATCCGATCACCATGTATGGCTGCAACAAGCTTTACTGCGAGTTGTTGGGGACTTACTTCAGCCAGTATTACCGGCAACTGGCCGCCGAACAACCGGTCCTGCTCGACTTCCGCTGCGTTCGCTTCCCTGGTTTGATCAGCGCCTTTACGGTGCCTTCCGGCGGGACGAGCGACTACGGCCCGGAAATGCTGCACGCGGCTGCCAAAGGGGAACCGTATGCCTGCTTCGTGCGCGAGGATGCCGTCATCCCCTTCATGGCCATGCCGGATGCGGTCACAGCCCTGGTGAATCTGGCACAGGCTCCAAAGAGTAAGCTGCGCCGCTGCGTCTACAACGTGACCAGCTTCAGCCTGACTGCGGCCCAGATCCGCGAGCTGGTCGTGGAGGCATTTCCAAAGGCGCAAATCACATTCAAGCCCGACGTGAAACGCCAACGCATTGTGGATAGCTGGCCGGCCGACTTGAACGACGACGATGCCCGCCGTGACTGGGGCTGGCAACCAGCTTACGGCGTGCAGCGCTCCTTCAACGAGTACCTGATCCCGAACATTGTTCGACGCTACCAGAAATGACCATGAGAGCGGGGCGGCTTCTCTTATTTTTGGCATTGCTCGGGCTGACAGCTTGCGCTGGGCTGTTTCCGCCTCCCGTCACAACCACCCCCATCCCAACCTCCACACTTTCCGCCCAAACCGAAACGCCCACCATCCTCTGGTTCCCTCCCACCGAAACGAACACACCCATTCCAACGCAGATCGTCATCCCTACACCGGAAGAACGCCCCGGCCTGGGTGAGGTGCTTTTCGCAGACAATTTCGACGCGCCGGAGTTGTGGGACACGGCCGTATCCAACGCCGCCAGCGCCATCGTCGAGCGCAACCGGCTGACGCTGGCGATCAGCAAGCCAGGCATTCCCATCCTCAGTCTGCGCAAGGAACCGATGTTGAGAGATTTCTACGCCGAGGTCGCCGCCAGTCTCAGCCTGTGCCGGGGCAAGGATCAGTACGGCTTGCTCGTGCGCGTCCAGTCCGGCAGCGACTACTATCGCTACGCCGTCAATTGCGCTGGTCAGGCGCGGCTGGAACGCGTCCGCAGCGGCCAGCCCTATCCGCTGCAAGACTGGCTGCCGAGCGGCGACGCGCCCCCCGGCGCGCCCGGCGAAGTCAAGCTCGGCGTTTGGGCGGCCGGCGCTGAAATGCGCTTCTTCCTGAACGACCGCTACCAGTTCACCGTCCGTGACCCGCTCTTTTGGCAGGGGATGCTGGGCGTCTTCGCCCAATCCGCAGGCGCCGACCCACTGACGGTCAGCTTCTCGGAACTGGTCGTGTACGCCGTCTCGTATGCCAGCCCCACACCCTGACGATTTGCGATTTACGATTTGCGATTGACGATCACGCAACACGCATCACTCATCACGTATCACGCATCACGAATCACGTTTTACGCATCACGTTTTACGCATCTCGTTTTACGTCTGGACTGATATGACTCGACAAAACCGCCTCAACGACCTCGACCCCAAAACCTGGCTAAAGTTCCAGAAATCCTGGTTCATCCATAACCCGCCGCCGCGCAAGAAGGGCGTGCTGGTACACCCGGCCAAGTTCCCGGAGACGATGGCGCAGGAATTCATCGAATTCTTCACCAAGCGCGGCGAATGCGTGCTGGACCCGATGGCTGGTACCGGCTCGACGCTGGTCGCCGCCCTGCGCGCCGGGCGTCACTCCTACGGCATCGAGCTGAATCCGAAATACGCGGAGATTGCGCGGCAAATCATTGCAGAAGAGCGCACCGCGCTGGGAGCATCCGTCGAAGGTCTAACGTCCAACGTCATCACGGGTGACGCATCTCACGCTCTCGACTTTGGACTTTCGACTTTCGACTTTGTTTTGACTTCCCCGCCCTATTGGGACATGCTCCATGCGCGCGGTGCGCAGACGCAGAAGAAACGGCGCACCGCGTCGGAATTGGATGTCTTCTACTCCGACGATCCGAACGACCTGGGCAACGTTCACGATTACGAAGAGTTTCTTGCCAGACTGGTCGCGATTTATCAAGGGCTAAAGCCCTTACTACGCGAGAAAGCCTATCTCACCATCATCGTCAAGAACATCAAAAAGGGTGGCAAAATTTACCCCCTGGCCTGGGACCTGGCCCACGAATTGGGCAAGGTGTACACGCTGAAGGATGAAAAAATCTGGGCGCAAAATAACCAACGACTCGCGCCGTATGGCATGAACAGCGCCTGGGTGAGCAACACCTTCCATCACTACTGCCTGCAATTCAGGAATGAAGCAGACAAGTAGACAAGTAGACAGGTAGACATCCATCGCCTCCTGCTCTCTGCTCCTTGCCCCCTGTTTACTGCTTACTGAACACTGAACACTGATTACAGCCATGCTTACCGCCGCCGACCTCATCCATCTCCCCTACACCCCCGACCTGACCGCGGGCGGCATCGCCTACGCCTGCCGCTCACTGGCTTACACTTACGACCGCATGGGCGGCTCGCCGCTCGACCGGCTGCGGCGCATCGTGGGCGGCGTGGCGGTGGAGCTGGCCTTCCGCCGCTGCCTGACCGAGCAGGGCATCCCCTTCGACGTGCTCGGCGCGACGCCCTTCACCGATCCCGACCGCTACGATGTCTCGCTGGGCGGGCATCGCTGTGACGTGAAGAGTTTCCTCCTCAGCCGCCGCACGCAGATCAGCCAGGTGCGCCGCGATCCGGGCCTGCTGTTGCAAGCCGCCGCGCTCGTCCCGCTCGACCAATTTGCTGCCGAGGGGCACTCCAGCCAGGATATTTATCTCTTCGCCTTCCTGCTGGCCCTGACCGCGCCTTCACAAGCGGACCTGCAGAAGGTGATCCTCGCCGGTCGGCCGGTTTATCTCATCCACCCCATGCCGGCAGAATGGGCGCGGCCGAAGGTCTGGTTGCCGCTCGAACAGCTGGCGCTGAAGAGCGAATGTGAAGCGCCGATCACGGTCGAGATCGGCGGACAGGACGCCGAGCGGAATTTCGTCACTGCCGCGCTGGAACTCCCACCCAGCCAGCGCGTGGCGGTGGAACAGGTTTTTTGCAGCCTGGCTTACGTCCAGGCGCGGCGCCGGCCTGAGGTCCGCATCGGCATCCACAGCCCGGCGCGTGGCGAGGCGTACCTGGTCCAGCCGCACGGATGGGGGAACATCTGGGTCTACGGTATGGACATCCTGCTGGCTGGTTACCTGACCCACGAGGAGTTCCGCCGCAAGGCGCACGTACTGCCGGCTGGCAGCCGCGTCTTCCAATACGACCAGACGCGCACGAAGAACCTGGCCGTGCCGGTAACAGAGTTAAGGCCACTGGGACAACTGTTCGGGCGCGTAAAGGAATGGGGAGTGGAAAGGAAAAGGCCCGCTCACCTTGGGGCGATTTAGTAGTCGAGGCAGAATTCTGAGACCTGACATGTCTCCGTGAAAGTCTTGCGTTCTGAGTCGCGTGTCCACGCAATCGTTATAGTTGACTCGCGTCACAATGAGACATGTCAGGTCTGCGACTTCCAGAGGTGATTTTGCTACTCGACTAATAAAATTATTGGGTTATAATGGTTGCGCAGTCAGCAACCATAATGCCATTATGATGATCAAACGACACCTTTTCGACGATTTGAAGGCTCACTTGAGTAAAAAGGAAATCAGTCTGATTGTGGGGCCGCGCCAGGCGGGGAAGACCACACTGATGATGCTCCTCCTCGAGCACGTTCGATCACAGGGAAAAAGAACGGTAGCGTTCAATCTCGATATCGAGTCAGACCATCAATTTTTCGAATCGCAGGAAGGCCTTCTCCGCAAAATCACTTTGGAATTGGGCGCCAGCGGCGGGTATGTGTTTATTGATGAAGTCCAAAGGAAAGAAAACGCAGGGCTTTTCCTGAAAGGGCTTTACGACATGAATCTGCCGTATAAGTTCATCGTGTCAGGTTCAGGCTCGCTGGAACTCAAGGAAAAAATCCACGAGTCGCTGGCGGGGCGAAAACGGATCTTCGAGCTTTCCACGCTCGATTTTATCGAATTCACCAACTATAAAACGGATTATCGCTATGAACAAAACCTGCCCGAATTCTTTGCGCTCGACCCACAAAAGACGCAAAGCTTGCTCGAAGAATACCTGAGTTTCGGCGGTTATCCCCGCGTCGTGCTGGAGGAAACGGTCAATGAAAAAAGAAAGATCATCGCCGAACTTTATCAGAGTTATCTGGAGCGGGATATTGCCTATCTGCTGGGCGTGCAGAAAACGGATCGCTTCACCGCGCTCGCGCGGCTGATGGCTGCGCAAATCGGGCAGTTAGCCAACATTTCGGAAATTGCAAACACGTTGAACATCAATACTGCCACCGTGAACAATTATCTTTGGTACCTGGAGAAGACATTCCTGCTTCATAAGGTCACGCCTTATTTCAGGAACATGAGAAAAGAGTTGACGAAGACACCCGTATTTTATTTTTACGACCTTGGGATGAGAAACTATGCGCTCGGCGCCTTCGGAGAGCTTGTTTCGCCGACCGAAGGCGGATTCTTATTCCAGAATTTTATTCACACCCTCCTCAGGAAAAAGGTGGAAAACACATCCAACCAGATCCATCACTGGAGGACAACCAACAAAGCCGAAGTGGATTTCGTGCTGGATAAGAATACAGAAGTCGTTCCCATCGAAGTCAAATATCGAAAATTACCCGTCCCCGCAGCCACCCGCTCATTTCAAAACTTTGTTTCTGCTTATCACCCGTCCAAGGGATACGTGATCCATCTGGGCGATGCCATGCACAAGGCTATTAATTCAGCGCCAATCTACTTTATGAAATGGTGGCAATTGATGTTCGAAGAGTTGTAAGCTACAGACTTTCGAAGAAGCCTTCTGTACCTTTGACGCTCCCCGTCAACTGTGGTATTATCCCCTCACAACTCAATAGCCCCAATCGGCAACTCTTATCCAGAGAGGCGGAGGGACCGGCCCGATGATGCCTCAGCAACCTGTTTTAGTTCGGTAGTTGGATAGTTAGGTAGTTCGATAGTCAAGTACGCAACTAAACAACCACACAACTACAAAACTATAGAACTAAAGCGAGGTGCTAATTCCGGCAGTAGGGGTAATCCTGTGAGATTACCCAAATTCTGGAAGATGAGAGGGCAGCCGTGCATCCTGCGCAATTGCCCTTTCGAGATGTTCTGAAGGGGCAATTTCTTTTGCAAAGGAGACCCAAACCTTATGAGTACTACCTTCATGTCTTCGCCCAAGCTGTTGTTTACCTCCGAATCGGTGACCGAGGGCCACCCCGATAAGCTCTGCGACCAGATCGCGGATGCTGTCCTGGACGCCTGCTTCGAGCAGGACCCAATGTCGCGCGTGGCCTGCGAAGTCGCCACCAAGACCGGCTTCGTGATGCTGCTGGGTGAAATCACCACGCACGCCTTCGTCAACTTTGACGAACTGGCCCGCAAGGTCATCCTCGACATCGGCTACGACCGCGCCAAGAAAGGCTTCGACGGCAATACCTGCGGCGTCCTTTCGGCGATTGCCAGCCAAAGCCCGGATATTGACATGGGCGTCAGCAAATCCCTGGAAGCCAAAGACGGCGACCAGGATCAAATTGACTTGATCGGCGCCGGCGACCAGGGCATGATGTTCGGCTTCGCCTGCAACGAAACCGCACAACTGATGCCAATGCCTATCTACCTGGCCCATAAACTGACCCGCCGCCTGGCCGAGGTGCGCAAGTCTGGCGCGCTTGACTGGCTGCGCCCGGACGGCAAGGCCCAGGTCACGGTGGAGTACGCTTACGGCAAGCCCAAGCGTGTGGATACGGTGTTGGTCAGCACCCAACACGCCCCGGAAGTCTCCCACGCCGAGATCCGCGAGGGCGTCATCGAGCATATCATCCAACCGGTTATCCCGCCCGCGATGTGGGACAGCGGCCCAAAGATCTACGTCAACCCAACCGGGCGCTTTGTGATCGGCGGCCCGATGGGTGACGCGGGTGTCACCGGTCGCAAGATCATCGCGGATACCTACGGCGGCATGGGCCGGCACGGCGGCGGCGCATTCTCCGGTAAGGATCCGACCAAGGTGGATCGTTCGGCAGCCTACGCAGCCCGCTGGGCGGCCAAGAACGTGGTCGCGGCAGGACTGGCGGATCGGATAGAAATCCAGGTGGCGTATGCCATCGGCGTGGCGCACCCGCTCTCGGTCAACATCGAAACGTTCGGGACCGGGAAAATCCCCGACGAAAAGATCAGTGCGCTCATCCTCGAGCACTTCGACCTGCGCCCGGGCGCCATCATCCGCGACCTGGACCTGCGCCGTCCTATCTACCGCAAGACAGCCGTCTATGGTCACTTCGGGCGGGACGATGTCCAGTTCCCGTGGGAAGAGACGAACAAGGCCGACATCCTGCGCAAAGCGGCAGGACTCTAAAGCGTAAAACGAAAAAAATCCTTGCGCCGTATCACCATCCTCTTGCTCATCCTGTATGCCCTATTGACTGCTTACCCGCTGGTCAGCCTCGCCCTCGGCGCCTCGCCGATGGGCATTATGACGCCCATCACCACCCTGGCGGGCTTCACCTTTGCCCTGGTGCATGCCTGTCAGCGCGAGGGCTGGGAGCGTGCATTGAGGCTGCTGGCATTGGTTTTCGGCGTCAGCCTCTTATTCGAAAGTGTCGGCGTAGCCACGGGATTGATCTACGGCCCCTACCATTACACGGACAAACTCGGCCCGCTCTTTCTGGGGCTGGTGCCGATTCTCATCCCGGTGGCCTGGTTCATGATGAGCTATCCCTCCTTCGTTATCGCCGATTGGCTTGTCCCCGCGGGCTGGAAGCGCTGGCTGAGACTGCTGGCCGTAGCCGCCGTCGGCGGGCTGGCCATGACTGCCTGGGACCTGGTCATGGACCCGGTCATGGTGGCGGGTGGACACTGGGTTTGGGAAACGGACGGCGCTTACTTCGGCATCCCCCTGCAAAACTACTGGGGCTGGTGGCTGACGGTCTTCACCACTTTTGCCCTCTATTTGCTGATTTCAGGTAAGGCGGAAAAACCAGTCGAAGCCCGCTTCGACCGGCTGGCAGTGACGAGTTACCTGGTCACCGCGCTCGGCATTGTGGCTTTTTCGCTGGTCTCCGGCGCAGGCGCTTTGGCGCTGATCGGCTTCTTTGCGATGATGCCCTGGGCCGTGGCCGGGTGGACGAAGCTCTAGGTTTCCAAACATCGGGAGTTGGCACGAAAGATCATCCACGTCGGATCATCTTGTTAGGCCCATTTCTCGATGATTTCCAAAACCTTTTTCACGTCTTCAAGAGGCCTGCCAGAAAGCGGCGAACTGCTGACCTGCCCATTTTCGTTGTGAAAATGGTGCGGCGCGGTAACAATCGCCGGGTAGTGAGGCGCGTTATCCCAGCGCAGGAGCGGTTGCCGCGTATATAACTGATAAGCGTAATCTTGAAAACCAGGCTCGTGGTGCAGCCAAACCTGGAATTGATATTTCCCAGCCAAACGACAGCGTATCTTTAACTCGACTTTGCCTGCCGGTGTCTCATCATAGTAAATGACACGCACATGCCCTACCAGCCGATGCCCGCGCAACAGGGCCAGTAGATTATCTCTGAGGGCGGTCATTGCGCAAAGCTTCGAAGGATTGTTCCCAATCTGCAAGCATCCGTTGCGCTGAACGCCAGGCCAGCCAGTCGTCTTCTTCGGCAGATGTGGCGCGGCCTCTCAAGCGCGTTGTGAAGCTGTCAAAACTCAAGCCATACTTGCGTTCGAATCCACGAATGCGGCGTCGGTAATAGGCAGTCTTGTTGTGCACAGCTGCGAGCGCGAGGTCGCGAAGCGCGTCCTCAAGGCTGGCATACTTTTGTTGTGCCACCAATGAATCAGCCAGTGAGGTCAGAATTTCTGTAGGCGAAACACCGATGACCATAAACCGCCTCCTCTCTGTGCTTGAAGTGTATCACATTTCCTTGGGACGCTCCGGCTTTCTTCGAGACTGCAGAGGCCTGCGCCTCACATTACTTTGCCAGCAACTCCGCCAAAACCTTGCCAGATTGCTCCTCCACTACCCGGTGCAGCGACCCGCCGTGCGCGTCCATCGTGACGACTACGGGAAATTCCTTGACCTCGATCACCCACATGGCCTCCGGCACGCCAAAGTCCAGCTTGTAAACGCCCAGAACTTTGGTCACGGACTGGGCGATCAAGGTCGCCGCGCCGCCGATGGCGTGGAAGTAGACGCCCGGCACTTCCTGGCAGCCTTTCAGCGTTTTCGGCCCCATGCCGCCCTTGCCGATCACGCCTCTGAGGTCGAAGTGCTTCATCACGTCGGCCTGGTAGGGTTCTTCGCGGATGGATGTGGTTGGTCCGGCAGCCACGAACTTATATTGCTTGGAATCCAGCCCGGAGACGACCGGGCCGCAGTGATAGATAATGCCACCTTCGAGCAGGGGTTTGAGGGCTTCATAGATTTCCAGGTCATCACCCTGCGGCTGGCGCGTCTTCTTGATAAAGGTATCGATCAGCCACTTGTGGGCTGTGTCGCGGCCAGTGATCATGACGCCGGTCAGCGCCACTGGATCGCCAACCTTCAGGCTGCGGATGGTTTCATCGCTGATGGGAATGGTAATTTCTCGCATAGTGTCCTCCATTACGTTTTACGTCTTACGTTTTACGAATACCTCATTGGTGAAACGTAAAACGTGAAACGTAATTTTTTCATTCGTAAGTGACCTCGTCGCCGCGCACGGTCATCTTGCGCCGCCTGTAGGCCCAACACATGTACGACACCGTGACGAAGTAACAGGCTGGCAGGCGGTGTCGGCCCGTGATCTTGGTGTCCAGCACGGTGGTCTTGCCGCCGAAGCCCATCGGGCCGATGCCCATCTGGTTGGATTCTTCAGTTAATTGTTTTTCAAGCGCGGCCAGCTTCGGGTCCGGGTTGGATTCGTCCATCTTGCGGAACAGGACTTCCTTGGAGGCCAGATAAGCGGAGCCGCGGTCGCCGCCGATGGAGACGCCCAGGATGCCGGGCGCGCAGCCCTGACCCTGGGCCTTGTACACCGCCTCCAGAACGACTTTCCGCACCCCGGCCAGGTCGCGGCCGGCCCCGAGACGGTTATCGGGCAGAGAGTACTGCGCCCCAACGTTCTCGCAGCCGCCGCCCTTGAGCATCAGTTCGATGGTCAGCTCCTCGCCTTCGACTTCCTCGAAGTGGATGTAGGGGAAGTCGTCGCCGCCCAGGTTGTTGCCGCTGTTCTTGCCGTAGACCGCATCTACAGCGTTCGGACGCATGTAGGACTTCTTGGTGGCCTCGGCCAGCGCCGTGCGGATCTGCTGCTTGAGTTTCAGCGTGCTCCAGCCTGCGGGGTACTTGACGTAGAAGATGGGCGTGCCGGTATCCTGGCAGATGGGCGAGGAATTCTTGCGGGAAAGTTCCACGTTTTTGAGGATGGTCTCCAGCGCGCCGCGCGCCGCCGAGCCGGGGGCTTCCTTTTCGACCGCCGCGCGCAGACTTTTCTCCACGTCCGGCGGCAGGTCCGAAGAGGTGCGGCGGATGAGTTCGAGGATTTCGTTGGTCAGGTCTCGCATGGTTCCTCCATTTCTCGATAAGGTCTAACGCTTTCTCTATAATTGTAGGGCATTCACCTACCATGATACCCCGAAAAGATTAAAATTCAAGTAACAAAGCGCGACGATTAGAGCGAGAAAAATCCTGAAGTGTTACTAAACTACTTGACGGCTGACGCGTGACGTTGACTTAGGATAACTGCCATGATAGAATGCGCTTCGTTACGGGCGTGTAGCTCAACGGTAGAGCAGTGGCCTTTTAAGCCATTGGTTGAGAGTTCGAGCCTCTCCACGCTCACAAATTCTCCCACTTTGACCCTAACAAAACCTCGCTTTAGGCGCAATACTGTTTAGTTAAGAAGGTCGGGCTCCCATGCCCGACGGCGTGCCCGCAGGGTGCTTCGCGAGGAGCCGTCTCTGCGACCTTATCTAAACAGTATTGGCTTTAGGCGGCGTCCCCGCCGCCGTCCCACAGGGATGCTTCGCGAAGGACGGCGGCGAGAGCAGGTTTTGTTAGGCACTCTTAGAGACAATACTGTTTAGTTAGCGGCCGCGGAGTACGAAATCTCCTGATTTCGGCTCGACGTCAGGAGACGTCGGACTCCTTATCTAAACAGTATTGCTTTTAGAGAGTGTCTTGAAATTCGTTTTTAACCACAGATGAACACAGATAAAAAGGATTTGCGGTTTTGCCATTTCCCAGGCCTGATAACCATCCTCATTTTGGCATTATGGTTGCCGATTACGCAACCATTATTGCTGCCTTCCCAGGCAGCCCTTGCCCAGGAGGGAAAAGCCCTCGTTCGCACCGAACCGGCTGTGTTGGAAGTCGGCAAAGGGCAGATCGAGACGCTGCAAATCCTGCTCGTGAACGCACAAAACGTCTACGGCATTGACTTGCAGGCCGGATTCGACCCGGCTGTGGTGGAGGTTGTGGACGCCGACCCCGATCAGGCCGGCATCCAGATGACGCCGGGATCGTTCCTCAAGCCGGATTTTGTGGTGCGCAACGTCGCCGATAACCAGGCCGGCGCCTTGCACTACGTGGTCACCCAGCTCAACCCCACGCCCCCGGCCAACGGCGAAGGCGTAATCCTCTCGATCCAATTCCTGGGCAAGGCGACGGGGATAGAAACGGCCTTGACCATCCTCTCCGTGCAGATCGCGGACCGGCGCGGGGTCAAGCAACCGGTCACCGCCCGGGACGCGGAGCTGGTCGCTGTTTCCCCAAAACCGCCCACCCCCACGCTTGCGCCGACCTCAACCCTTGCTCTCTGGACGCCGACCTCTTTCGCGTCCACCGCAACCAGGTCCAGGCCGCAGCCGACGGCGCGGCCTGCAAATCCAACTGAACAGAATTCTCCGGCTGGCGGCGCGGCGGGGATGAATTCCTCCTCCGACCGGCTGCTCACCTGCGTGGCGGCGGCTGGTTTCTTCGGCTCGACTTTGCTGATCGGCCTGTCTGCCTGGTTACTTGCCTCGAAACGCCGCAAAGTAAGGGCAAAATGAAAAGAACGCGGCTCTTTGCTTGGGTAGTGGTTCTAATGATCCTGGCGCAGCCAAAAGCCGCGGCAACGGCGCAGGGCAGTGACGTGATCCTCCGCCCCGATCCGCTGTCCCTGGGGCTGATGCCCGATGCGCAGGGTACAATCGCCATTGTCATCGAAAATGTGCAAAACCTGTACGGCGTAGAAATCCACCTGGCCTTCGACCCGAATGTCATCCAGGTAGAAGATGCCAACCCGGCCTGGGAAGGTGTGCAGATCGAACCCGCTGCCTGGTTGCAGGATGGCTTCGTGGCGGTCAACCGGGCGGATAACAGCCGCGGGCGGATTGATTTTGCAGCCACGCTGCTCAATCCTGCCCTGCCGGTGAGCGGCGACCAGGCTGTGGCTGAGATCACGTTCCGGGGCAGGCAGGCGGGCGTCAGCGCGTTGAGCTTCGAAGCGGCGATCCTATCCACGCGTCAGGCGGAAGTGATCCCTTTCACCGCGCAGCCCGGGGGCATTGGGGTCAATCCACGCGGCCAGGCGCCGGATGTGATTGACATAGCCGAACAGACAGAACCTTTCCAAGGCACAGGTAATAGGGGGCTTTTGGCGCTGGCCGGGTTGTCCATTCTCGCCTTTTCGATCTCGCTGGGGATATTCATCTACACTTTGCGGCGTAGAAGATAAAAAGACAGACAATTGACGGCTCGTCTCAGGCGTGCTATTATGGTAGCGAAATTGGCTACCATTATGGTAGCGAAATTGGCTACCATTATGGTAGCGAAATTGGCTACCATTATGGCAGCGCAATTGGCTGCCGTCATGAGACTGTAATCATCTTTATTTATTCACTTGTACCTGCGCAAGTGCAGGCAAAGGAGTTATTCGATGAGTGCTGATTTTATTGCCCGTCTTATCGGGATGGTCGTCTTTGCGTTGCTGGGAGTGTACGGGGGGAGCTGGCTGGGAAAGGATCTCGCTGAACAGCAGATAATCTACATACTTGCAGTCGGCCTGGTGGGTGCGTTATTCGGGTTGGTCATGACGCCATACCTGACCACGCGCCCGATGCGGTCTTTGCGCGCGATACTGGGCAAACAATCCGCAGAAACGTTGTTCTCCGGCCTGATCGGGCTGGTTTCCGGGCTGCTGATCGCGGCCTTGTTGGCCTTTCCGTTTTCCCTGCTCCCTGATCCCTTCGGGCAAATATTGCCCTTCATCGGCGTGTTGATCTTTGGCTATTACGGCGTCGCCTTATTCGTCATGCGCCAGAACGACATTGCCAACATCCTGGGAGCGGTCACTTCCCGCCGTGAGAATGGGACGGCCGCAAGCTGGCCGCAATCGAGCCGCACCATCCTGCTGGATACCAGCGTCATCATTGACGGGCGCGTGGCCGACATCGCCAAGACCGGCTTCCTGCCCGGCACGCTGCTCATCCCGCGCTTCGTGCTGAACGAGCTGCAATACATCGCCGATTCACCCGACAGCCTGCGCCGCCAGCGCGGACGGCGCGGCATGGAAGTGCTCTCCGAGCTGCAAAAGGCGCCCTCCGTCGTGGTCCGTATCAGCGACATTGACGTGGAAGGCGTGCGCGAAGTGGACGATAAGCTGGTCATCCTGGCGCGGCAGATGAAGTGTCCCATCCTGACCAACGACTACAACCTGAACCGCATCGCCGAGCTACAAGGCGTGCCAATCCTCAACATCAACGAACTGGCTAACTCGGTCAAGTCGGTTGTCTTGCCCGGTGAAGTGATGGTCGTGAACGTGATCCAGGAAGGCAAAGAAGCCGGGCAGGGCGTGGGCTACATGGAAGACGGCACGATGGTCGTCGTCGAAAACGGCAACAAGTACCTCAACCGGGAAATTGACGTCACCGTGACCAAAGTATTGCAGACGGCCGCCGGGCGCATGATCTTTGCCAGGCCTGAGGAGAAGTAACCAGTATTCAGTATTCAGTGATCAGTTTTCAGTGAGGGCGCGGCGCAGGCTGCGCTCTTTTTTGGTCGCAAAGTACGCGACCACTTATCCCGAATCAGTGTCCAGCCGTGTTCATCTGTGGTTATAATAGACCGACACGATCAAGGAGCATTCTATGTTGCGCGTCTATAACACCCTCACCCGCAAGAAAGAAGAATTCCAGACTCTCGAACCCGGCGTAGTGAAAATGTATGTCTGCGGCCCTACGGTCTATAGCGACGCGCACGTCGGGCATGCCATGTCGGCCCTGGTCTTCGACGTTATCCGCCGCTACTTCGAGTATCGCGGCTACCAGGTCAGGCACGTTATGAACTACACCGACGTGGACGATAAGATCATCAACCGAGCCAACCTGATGGGCGCGGACCCCTTCCAACTGGCCGAAGGCTACATTCAGGACTTCCGGCGGCATCTCGCCGACCTGAATATCCTGCCGGCGACAGCCAACCCGCGCGCCACCCAGACGATGGACAAGATCCAGGCCATGATCCAGGGTCTGATCGAAAAGGGCTACGCCTACGCCGCGGCCGGGGATGTCTACTTCCGCGTCACCAAAGACGAAGAATACGGCAAACTCTCCGGCCGCAGGCTGGACGATATGCAGGCTGGCTCGCGCGTCGAGATCGGCGAGCAGAAAGAGCACCCGATGGACTTCGCCCTGTGGAAGGCCGCCAAGCCCAACGAACCGGCCTGGGATAGCCCCTGGGGAAAGGGTCGCCCTGGCTGGCACATCGAGTGCTCGGCCATGAACTTGGACATCCTCGGCGAGCAAATTGACATCCACGGCGGCGGCAACGATCTGATCTTCCCGCACCACGAGAACGAGATCGCCCAATCCGAGAGCTACACCGGCAAGCAGTTCGCCCGTTACTGGCTGCATAACGGTATGCTGCAACTGTCCGGCGAGAAGATGTCCAAGTCGCTGGGCAACCTGGTGACCATCGAAGAATTCCTCTCGAAGCACGAGGCGGACGCCCTACGCATGATGGTGTTGAACGGCTCGTACCGCGCCCCGTTATCTTTCAGCGAGGAGATCATCGAACAGGCGGAACGCGGCCTGGATCGTTTGCATGCTGCCCTTAAACCGGCCTTGACGGACGCCCCCGGCGCTCCCCCCGAAACGCGCGCCTGGCTGGACAGGCAAACCGGGACAGCCCAGCAGGCCTTCGTCGAAGCCCTGGACGACGACTTCAACACGGCTGGCGCGTTGAGCCACATCTTCGAGCTGGTGCGTGTCATCAACACCACCCGCGACAACGGCGCGACCAGCGGCGAACTCAAGCCTGCCCAGGATACCCTGCGCGCGTTGACCGGCGTGCTCGGCCTGCGCTTGGCGGAGAAGAAAGGCGCGGGCGAGGCGGATAAGTTCGTGGATTTGCTGGTGGAAATCCGTGCCGAGATGCGCAAGCAGAAGATTTGGGCGATGTCCGATTTGATCCGCGACCGGCTCAAGGAGCTGGGTGTTGTCATCGAGGATAACAAGGATGGCACAAGCTGGCGGTGGTCGTAGATAAGGGCATACTCTAATCTTGCCAACGGAGGCGCTATGGCAGGCAAGAAACTTGGCGTGGGGCTGATCGGTCTGGGATCCATCTCGTTCGCGCACGAGGCTGGCTTCGGCGAAATGGGGGAGGCATGTGAGATCGTCGCCCTTTGCGACATCAACGAAGAGGAAATCAACAGCCGCATCGGGATGTACGCGGCAGCGAAAGGCTACACCCGCTACCTTGACCTGCTCGACAATCCCGCCGTGGACATGGTGGATATCACCGTCCCGCACGAACTGCACTACGAGACTGCGAAAGCTGCCCTCGAAAAGGGCAGGCATGTGCTGGTGGAGAAGCCCATCACGGTCAGGTCGGAGCACGGCGCGGAACTAATTGCCCTGGCGAAGCAAAAGGGATTGAAGTTCAGCGTGGCGGAGAATACGCATTTCGTCACCGCCTACCTGAAAGCGGAGGAAATTCTCAAACAAGGGATTCTGGGCGACATCTTGACCGTTCGCACGCTGATCGCCGGGAGCGAGGTGCACCGCATCAAGGACCCGAACCTGTGGCACGGGAAAGCGCCCTACGGCGGGGTCATCCTGGATTCGGCGGTGCACAACTTTTACCTGTTCAAGTGGCTGTTCGGCGGCGTGCGCGACGTGCTCGGCTTTGCCTCCAAACTCGTCCCGGAAGGCGAGGTGGAGGACAACAGTCTCATCCTCGGCCATCTCGCCAACGGCGCGGAGTACCAACTCAACACCTCCTGCACCTTCGAGATCCCCTGGACCGAGCGCGTGGAAATCTACGGCAGCCAGGGCGGAATGATCATTGACCAGTTGGCCGACCCGGTGGCGCGCTATTATCTTGGCTCGAACGACTACGATGGCGTAATCCTGGAGGGCGTGCCCTTCGACCCGCTGGGCTGGAAGTTCGCCTCGATGGTGGAAGAGATCAGGGATTTCGTCCTGGCAATCATCGAAGACCGCCCGCCGCGCGTCGACCCGGCGGACGCGCTGTACGCGCTCAAGGCGGTGGAGGCGGTGGAGAAGTCAATTGAGCAAAAAGAAGTGGTCAGTTTATAGCTAGGTCGCACCGGTCACACGTTCGGAACAGGAGCATAACCTTGGATAGGCTGAAGCGAATAACATTCAACCCCACTGTGATGGGCGGCAAGCTCTGTATCCGCGGGATGCGTGTTACGGTTGGGACTCTCGTCGGCTTGATTGCCGCGGGCCATTCCATTCCGGATGTTCTTAAAGCCTATCCTTACTCGACTTTTGCACCTTGAAAACCGAACATCCAAGCAGTCCCGACAGGCCGTTTTCAGCGCCATGTGGCCGACCCGGAGCAACACTTGACCTACCTCACCTGGCATTGTCCAAGTGAAGCTACGCCGCCTGATAACCGATTTGGTCAAGCCTTGCACATCGCTCGAATGAGCGGCGTCATCACTTCCTGCAGGGTTTGTCCTTGGGTCAAACCGGCGCTGATGAACAAGCCCAGGCACCACAAGCTTTGCGCCTGAGTGGCTCGACGCCATGAAGCTGGGCTACCATCAAGCTTCACCTTGAGTTGGCGTTGAAGCTGGTCGCGAAGGTCAGGGTCATGTTGGGCCGCACGCAGTAAGCTGTACACTACGGCGACCAGAGCGACATGGCGTTGGATGGCGCCGAAGTCCCGTAGCTGATACTGATCCAGCCCTTCGGCCTTGCCTTCCTCGTGATAGACTTCAACGGGCCAGCGGTGGCGTCGAATGCGGGTGATGCCAGCGGCTTGCCAGATCAAGCGGTTGCTGTTGAAAAAGGTAGGGTTGTCCGAGAGGTCAGCCTGGCGGTAGTTGATGACCAGGCGTTGTTTGCCGAAGTTGTGAATGTGAGGGGTGTTGCAGTAGCTATAGTAGGTCTCGTGGTCTCCCTTGAAGGGGATGGTGATCTGCCGGAAGACTGGTTTGCCCTGGTGCTGAAGCGCTTCCAGGTGTTCTTGCTTGAGCCGATCGGCGAAGTCTCCCAGGGTCCCCTGACCGGTTTTCAGGTTCACCTTGTCTGTCTCTGCCAACGTGCCCACATAGGACAGGTTAAGGGTTTGATCCAGAAATCGGCAAAAAGTCGGTTGGGTGAACCAGTTGTCGAAGGTCACCGGCAAGTTCAAGTCTGGGTGCTGGGTCACCAACTGCTGGAGCAAGTTCTGAACCATAATCAGCTTGCTGTCATACAGTTCGCGTAGACCTGGGTGCTTCTTCTGCTGGCGTTGCCAGACCCCTAGCAAGTAGCCGCGCCACTTCCTGGGGTCGCTCTCTTTCAAAGGCTCTTTGCTGGCCTTGAGCGGTACCTGGGCAGCACGTAGACCCTCTTCGAGCTTCTCCAACTCCACCGGCTTCCAGAGTTGAAACAGCGCCGGGTAGTCGGTATCGTCATCGCTGTAGTGAAGGGTCACCAAGTTGTGTGCCCAGACATAGGTACCCGTGACGTGGTCGAACAGCTTGGCAATCTGCTCGAAGTCCTGACCGTAATGCATGAGCAGGGTGTCATCTGCGCTGAGCACCCCTTTCGGTTTCATCCGGGTTCCTGGCAGGCCGTCCAGCAACCCCAGCCGAGCCTGGTTCAAAGCCTCCAACGTGAACGGGCTTTCAGTCATCAAGCGGTTCAACGAACTCTGATTACGGCTTTCGATGACAAACAGCCGGTTGATGCCGTCCACCGTCTTGTTCTCGGAGACGATCAGCCCGCTGATGTAGCGCTCGAACTCGACGAACGCTTCGGCAGAGAAAACGCCCTGGAAGAATGGCGCATAATGCCGCACCAATTCGGGAAACTCGACCAGTGGAAACATAGGACACCTCCAGAAGCATGGTTTTTGCCTTGGATTGTACCGTTTTTCCCTGGCCAATGGCTGTCTGCTTGGCTATTCAGTTGTCAATGTGCTGCAAAAGTCGAGTGATCAATCCACCATTTCCATCAAAATCGGTCCAGAAAGATTGCTATGAAAAAAATACTTTTCTGTTTTCTTTTATTAACTGCGCTGGCTTGCAATCTGATCGTGCCTCCAGTGACTTCAGTCCCGGCAACATCCGTACCCGATGCGCCCTTTTGCCAACCAAGCCAATCCATTAATGAAAAATCAAACGGGCAGACCATCCGTTTAAACAAGGGGGAGTTGTTGCGCGTCGAACTGGCTCAAAATGCGTCCACCGGTTCTGAATGGCTGGTGGACAGGATCGAACCTGAGAAGTTGACCGATATGGGAGAGGATTACAATTATGGCGCGAACCTCCCACCGGGCAGCGGCGGCATTCAGTTGCTATGTTTCCAGGCTGTTAGCGCTGGCACAACGACTTTGCGGCTTATCTATCGCCAGCCATGGGAGGCGGATGCCACCCCAATCCCGTTCGCGCCTCCTGATTTTGAAATCACAATTGTGATCAACGAGTAATCTAACAGGAACTGACATGGATTTTAAACAAACCCAACAAGCTTATACCCGCCTGAAGGATCAACTCGAACAGGGTCGCATCACTGCTGATGAATTCGAAACCCGCGTGAACGAAATGGTTGTGACCGACTCTACGGGTGTACTCTGGCAGATCGGGGTCAGCAGTGGCAAATGGTATCGGTATGATGGTCAGACCTGGGTGGAAGATGTCCCTCGGGAAATCCTTTCTGATGGACAGTCATATCCTGCGCAACCCGCATTTATCCAGGCTCCCGTATTTCCACCCACTCAAGCCAGTCCGCAATATGCGGAACAGCCCAAGAGAAGGAATTGGATCGGCGGATGCCTGATTGCCGGGGCTTTGGGGCTTTGCAGTCTGATCATGGCAGTGGGCGGCTGGCTGGCATGGAACTATAATCCGTCGCCTGTGCCTCCGCTTGTGGCAACGCTGCCTAGGCCAGCTATTCCTTCCGTGCCGGCAGTAGTCCCATCAACACCTTCACCCGAACCCCTCGCGGGCCCCGGGTTTGCCCCTGACCTGGTTCAATTTCAAGATGACTTCTCAAATCCAGGCAGCGGTTGGGGTATCCATCAGGGTTCTAATGGTTCAACAGACTATTCCAACGGCAGTTTCCGCATTAAGGTGACAAAAGCATCCCAATTGGTGTGGACGAACCCAAACCAGTCATTGCAGAACGATATCAGCATCAATGTGGAGGCCACCAAGGCTGGCGGCCCGGATGATAATGAATTTGGTGTTATCTGCCGTTATCAGGACAGTGACAATTTTTATTATTTATTCATCACCAGTGATGGACACGCCGGTATTTTCATGTTCAAGAATAACGAAGGGACACTGCTGACAGGCGATGCGCTGATTTCCAGCGATGCCATCAAGCAGGGCGCGGCGACCAATAGCATCCGTGCCGACTGCGCAGGCAGTACACTGACACTGTATGCCAACAACCAGCAAATTGCCAGCGTCACTGACTCGAGTTTTAGCAGTGGCGATGTTGGTCTGATTGCAGCGGCGAACGAGACGCCCGGTGTGGATATCCTGTTCGATAACTTTATCGTCTTCAAGGCAGGGTATTAAAAATAGAGTATCTGTTTGTAAAAACAAGGAGGAACCATGTTAGCTTTTGTTCCATACGATGTAGGCGTACCGTGGGTGTTGATCGCGGCGGCGGCGGTATTTAGTGTCGGCGCCGCGATCGTTCTGACATTGATCATTTCAGTCGTTGAGTCGATAGTGATGCTTTTACTTAAGTGGGACAAATTTGGTCGAAGCCTGTGGGCGTCTTTGCTGATGAATGTGACTTCCACGATCTTCGGCGGCGTGCTGATTGCGTTGGGATTGTTCGGCGGTTCGTACATTTGGCTGGCGGTTGCCTTTGTGCTTTCCGTGTTGATTGAGGGCGGCGTATTGATGTTGATGAAGCGCGGCGCGGCGCGTCAAAACTGGATCGTAAGCCTGATCGCCAATCTTGTGAGTTATTTGTTCATCCTCCTGCCTTTTGTCTGGCTGAATGCTTGATGGGACAACTCAGCCTGCCTACGCTGACTGGCCCTGCTCACAGCGTCTCAGATGCTGGGGCGGGATTTTTGGTTGTGCAAGTATTGTTGCCGAATTCGCTCCCCACCATTGACTACATCCTGCTTTACAACGCGCTGGCTTTCAGATAACGTGTTGCGCCGCCGCAATTGGATTGTTGCTCTCGGCTCTTTCTTTGACCTTGACCCGGTTCAGTTTAAGGTGGGGGATTCTGGTCGCCGGGCTGGGTTCCGTTATCTTCCATACCGGTGGCGGTTCTATACAGGCGATCATATATATCAAATCATTGTCAGGTAAGCCTGTTATCTTATGGCAGTCCATAAATATCTGCAAACAGGAACAACATGATGAACAAGGTGTTCGGGATATGCAAACCAGTAACGCTTCTTGCGATTGCTCTTCTGCTGTCGGCCTGCCATGCACGCGGCACAGAAAGCCAGGTGGTGGTGTACACCTCGGTGGATCAGGTATATGCAGAGCCTGTGTTTAAGGCGTTTGAAGCGAAAAGCGGGATACGTGTCCTGGCAGTTTACGATGTGGAGGCCACCAAAACAGTGGGGCTGGCGCAGCGTTTGCTGGCAGAAAAAGGAAACCCCCAGGCCGACGTCTTTTGGAGCGGGGAATTCACGCAAACCATGTTCCTGAATGAGCAGGGTATTCTGGCGCAATACCGCACGCCCGCGGCCACCGGTCTGCCATCCGCGTACGTGGACCCGCAGGGATACTGGTACGCGTTTGGTGGTCGGGCAAGGGTAATTCTGGTGAATACTGATTTGGTCAAACCAGGCGAAGAGCCGGCCTCAATTTATGACCTGCTGGCAGAGCGTTACCCCGGCCGCCAACTGGGCCTGGCAAACCCGTTATTTGGCACGACCTCCACCCAGGTGGCGGCGTTGTATTCGCTGAATGGTACAGATGCCTCGCGTGCATTTTTCCAGAAAATAGCGCAGCGCGGCGTGCAGGTGGTGGATGGTAATTCGGTGGTGCGGGATATGGTGGCGGATGGGCAACTGGCGTGGGGCCTGACAGACTCGGATGACGCCTGCTACGAACTGCAAAAAGGCGCGCCCGTCAAGGTGGTCTTTCCAGACCAGGCTGAGGGGCAGATAGGAACGCTGGTCATCCCCAACACCGTGGCGTTGATCGCCAACGCGCCTCATCCTGAAAACGGGCAGGCGCTGGTGGACTACCTGCTCAGCCCGGAAGCTGAAGCGCTGATGGTGAAACTGGGTTGGATTCAATTTCCGGCGCGCCCTCTCCCGCAGGGGCTGGCGCCAGCCTGTTTCGCGGGTGTCAGCCTGCGCGGCATGAGCCCGGGTCTCGAAGAGATTTACCAATATCTGGCCGCCGCCCAGGCCGATATGCAAGAGATTTTTGTGCGCTGAATCCGAAATAAAGTGTCCAGAATCATCCGCCTGCTCATTTTGGGAGGAATTGTGTTCAGCCCGTTGCTGGCGCTGTTGATCGCCGGCATTCTCACGCTGACCCACGGGAACACGGAATGGTTGTTACTGGCCTTACCCTCCGGGCGGCGTTTGGGGATTCTCTGGCGCAGTTTGGCGATGTCTGCCGGCGCTGCCGTCATAGACGTAGCGCTGGGCGTGTTAATCGCCTGCGCCTGCTGGGGCTGGAGCCGGCGGTTCGCCTGGCTGCGCTGGCTGCCCCTGGCATTAATTGCTCTACCTCCATACATTCATGCTCTGGCGTGGAACGATGTGGTGCAGCAACTCTCGTTCCGCTTGGGTACACTTCGACCACCGGGAGAGTTGCTCAGCGTATGGGTAATGGCCATGTCATTGCTGCCGGTGGGCATTGGGCTGGCGCTGATTAGCCTGGAGAGCGTGGCGCGTCCGCTGGTGGACGCGGCGCTCACATCCCGGGATGACCAGGCCGTCTTTTGGCGTGTGGCGCTGCCGTTGGCGGCCCCGTTGCTGGCGGCGGGCGGCGGCCTGATCTTCCTGCTCAACCTGCTGGATTACAGCGTGCCATCCCTGTTTGGCGTTAACGTTTATGCGCTGGAAATCTTTGCCGAATTCAGTTCCAGCAACCAGCCCGTGCGGGCGTTGCTCTTGTCTTTTCCTTTGTTGTTGATCGCCTTCGGCGTGTTGTTCGCCGGGCAGACCTTTCTGCGCCGCGTGGCGCAACTCCCGTTGCGGGGCGTCTCGCCATGGAGCGCCCCTCCGCAGTGGCGCGGCGGGTTCAGTTTCTTTCAAAAGGCGGCGCTGGTGGTTTGGGGGTTGCAAGGATTAGTCCCACTGGTTGTGCTGGTGAAGTTGACCGACAGCGGGGGAGGCTGGCTGGCAGCCCTCCAGTCGGCTGGCAGCGAGTTTGTCTTCTCCTTCAGCGTGGCCGGCGCGGCGGCTCTTCTCAGTCTGCCGTTGGGCTGGCTGGCGATGGAGGAACTAAATCGGCGCGCCCGCATCAACCGGCTGGCCGGGTGGCTGTTCCTTCTGCCTGTGGCGATTCCCGCCCCGCTGATTGGAATCGGCCTGGTGACGCTCTGGAACCATCCCATCTTCGACAGATTCTATGCCAGCGCCGCGATGCCTGTGCTGGCCGCGCTGGCGCGCTTCGCGCCGATGGCGGCGCTCGTGCTCCTGGCGCAAAACCAGCAGGTGGACACGCTGCTGCTGGATGCGGCGCGCGTTTTCCAGGCGCGCGATGGACAGACTGCCTGGCGGGTGCGCCTTCCGCTGCTGTCCCCGGGGCTGTTGGCGTCGGCCAGCCTGATCTTCGCGCTCACGCTGGGTGAATTGGGCGCCACATTGATCGTGGTTCCACCCGGACAGCCCACCCTCACCCTGCGAATTTATAATTACCTGCATTACGGTGCGAGCGATGTGGTGGCGGGGCTGTGTCTGGCAATATTGTTATTGACCCTGGCCGGCGGGGCGTTCAGTGTTTATTTCATGGCGGCCTGGTCGCGTCGAGTTGCCTCGCTGGAGCAAAGATGACGACCATCGAGATCCGTCAACTTTCCAAATCACTTGGCTCAGTGCAGGTGCTGGAACGATTCTCCCTGGAAGTTGCAGATTCCGACTGTGTGGTTGTGCTTGGACCTTCGGGGAGCGGCAAGACCACCCTGCTGCGCCTGATCGCCGGGCTGGAAATGCCGGATGCTGGGGAAATCCTGCTGGATGGGCAGCCTGCCAGCCGGCCGGGTTGGGTTTTGCCACCCCACCGGCGCAACCTTGGCATGGTTTTCCAATCCCCGGCGCTCTGGCCGCACATGACCGCCGCTGAGAATATCCGCTTCGGCCTGGCCCATCTAACCAGGGAGGAGGCGCGGCAACGGACAATGGACCTGTTGGCAGGGCTTGCGCTGGACGGGCTGTCCAAACGCTACCCACATGAACTTTCCGGCGGCGAAGCCCGGCGCGTGGCGCTGGCGCGTGCCCTGGCGCCCCGTCCCAAGTTGCTCCTGATGGATGAACCGCTCACCAACCTGAACGCGGAATTAATCCTACAATCGCTGGCGGTCATCCACGCCCACCTGGAAAAATACCGCCCCACGCTGGTTTACGTAACCCACGACTCCCAGGAAGCCACGGCCATTTCTTCCCAGGTAATCAGACTATCCAAACGGAGCGAGGCTTGAATACGTGGAAGGTCATCCTGCAGTTTCTGCTCGGCATTGCGCTGGTGGGTATGGTGGGCGCACTGGTCTGGGCGCTGCTGCCGCGCCCAAAAACGCCGCCAGGCTGGCAAATCATACGCCCGCCCACGGATGTGATGGCGTTGACTCTCTACCAACAGGCCATCTGGAGCGGGGGACGGGATGGGGTGGTGAGAATTGACCCCGCCAGCGGCAGCCTGCTGGAGAATGTGCAGGCCGACGGCAAGGGCTTCCGCTTTGTGACCTCGCTGCTTGCCACGCACGACGGGGCCCTCTGGATCGGTCACGCTGGGGGCGCCAGCCGCTTTGATGGCAATACCTGGAGCCTTCTGAACACAGAAGGCGGTTTGCCTTCCAATCACGTCCTGGCGTTGGCAGAGGGGAGCGCGGGTGAACTCTGGGTGGGGACGGAGGCTGGTCTGGCCTGCTGCCGGGCCGGAGTCTGCGCCACCTACAAAAAACAGGATGGGCTGGCAAGCGATACCGTATCAGTGTTGTATCTGGACAGTAAAGGGATATTGTGGGCAGGGAATGGCTACTCCAGCGGCGGTGGACTTTCTGCCTGGGATGGCGAGACCTGGCGCATATACTCCACTTCTGACAGGCTGGTTCACCCGGTGGTCAACGCCATCCTGGAAGACAGGCAAGGCAACCTGTGGTTCGCGACCGGGTTTGCTTCCCGCGGCGCGGCCACACGCTTCGACGGGACGAATTGGAGCTCCATTACCCGCGCCGATGGCCTGGCCGGGGATAAGGTGCGTTCCCTCTTCCAGGATGCCAGCGGGGCTTTATGGTTCGGCTCTGAATATGACGGGGTGGCGCGCTATGATGGTCACACGTGGCTGACGCTCAATATCAACAATGGACTTTCAGGGTTGGAAGTCAAAGCCATGCTGCAAACGCCGGACGGCGACCTGTGGCTCGGCACCGAGAACGGCATTACGCGTATTTCAGCGCTGGCGTTGCCGAATCTGGGTGGTGGGCCGCCATAATAAAAAACGGTTCGCACATGCTGGCAGCCTGTTTCTGCCAACCACATCTGGGAGATGGCAATCGTTATAAACCAAGTTCCTTGTGGATGTAATCCAAATCCATCGTGGGCGGCTCTCCGTCCCGGAGGCGCAGGTCATTGTAATACTCGATCTGCTTGAGAACCTCGATCAATTCCTTGCGCCCTTCCGGCGTGCGCGCCGCCTGGCGGGGGGTGAGTTTGCCATCCATGGAGGGTTGGTCGAGCCAGTCCCTGGTCAAGCGTTGCAGCATCTCCTCCTGGACGATTTTGCCCTCCTTCGTCCATCGGTGGGATGTTTCTTTGCGCGGCCCGGCAGGTTTGGGTGGGTGTTTCTTATCGAATGCTTCCCACTCTTCGAACTGGTCGCCCGAATGCCGGATCAGTTTTCCCAGGATGCTTTCGAGCAGGGCTTTTCCGGCTGCCAGGCGTTGGCGCGATAGACATTCCAGCTCGATCCATTTCGCAGCCAGGCTCAAGTCGCCCAGGTTGAGAAAACTGGGTTGACCCGGCCCCTCAGTCCACTCTGTTTTCAACAAAACGGCGCGTCCCTCGGGCTTTCGACCAGATTGCTGAACAAAGGAACGGCCGCGCTGGAGCCACTCGTAGTGCAGCGCCCCGCGGTGTTCTTCGGATGGCCCGGTACAGACAAACTCTTCGCTGGCATCCAGCGCCGCCTCGACTTGGCGCGGGTCACCGCGGATGGCATATCTGGCCCTGGAGATTACCAGCGCATGTCCCTCGGCCGAGAGCGGGATGGGCGGCTTGGCAGCTTCTTCGGAAGCGCGTTTCATGGCCAGGTGCAGGGACAGGCTGTGGTCGCGATAGAAATCGGACAGGCTGGCCTGGGGGTGTTCAGCCTGGTAAGTTGTCCACAGCGCCTGGGCGGTTTCGAGAACGCTGTCTTTTTCCGATGGAGGCAGCATCAACGCCGAGCCGGTGAACGATACCCGCCCTTCCGTGCGGATCGTGCGGAACAGGCCAAAGGTCCAGCGCGTGGCGCTGTAGGAGGCCGAAATGTCGTTGACCTCGAAGGTCTCCCCGCTCAACAGGTCTTGCCCAACCACCCCGATACCGGGCTTGACTTCCTGGAACTCCAGCAGGCGCGCCCGGTTCCAAACCAGCCAGTCGTCCAGCATGGCGCGTTGCGCGTCCTTCAGTCCCGGGCCTGCTTCCTCGACAAACAGGTCAATGATCCGTTTGCCGGTGCGCGTGACGAAGTCGAAGAAATACCACTCCTGAAATCCAGGAATTTCAGCGTCATCGAAATAGAGCGGCGTGCCCGGACCGGGTTTTTGCTTGAGATAGAGTCCGATGGCCTTTTCGAAGTCTGCCTTGAAGCGGTCGCCTTGATATGCAAATCCCTGAATGCGCTTGCGCAGCGACTTTTCCGTATGGCCAGGTTCAGGCCGGCGAATGCGCGGCGCCGCTTCGACCGCCGGCCTGGGCCGGGTGGATGCGTAGCGTTTGCTGGTACCTTTCGAGATTTTGCGTTTCGGTTTTGGACTCATAAGAAAAACGTAAACTGCCCATTCTTGTAGAACACTTCCCCATCCACCTTGATGTCGGCTTCTTCGCCCATGCCGCAGATCATATCCCAGTGGATGACGCTCTTGTT
>Ga0210023_1000281_pt1 | contig 39043 bp, 41 predicted proteins | sample CryGeymeta201524_FD_183987 | JGI IMG/M metagenome (GOLD analysis project Ga0210023, IMG submission 183987) | Groundwater microbial communities from Crystal Geyser aquifers in Utah, USA - Crystal Geyser metaG 2015-24 (SPAdes) (version 2) | ecosystem: Environmental > Aquatic > Deep subsurface >... | reverse complement strand
GGACGCGACTCCCACTCCAACCAGCCCGCCGAGTGGCCCGACCAACACGCCGGTTCCGACTGCAACGCCGACCCCGGTTCCCACCCCTCTTCCTTGTCCATCAAACTTTAGTGTTTCCTGCGCCGGTTCCGGCTTACAAGCAACTATTAACTGGGATGATTTAGCTGGTGCCGTCGGTTATGTTTTACGGGTAAACAAGGATCCTTATGGCGACTGGTTTGGCACTGGCGATATTTGGAAAGAACCTGTTAATCCTTCCCAAACAATTGATATTATTTCTGACACTTACTATACATATGATGTCCAAGGCAAAAAATCAGGAGAAGCTTACCCATATAGCGGCGCCAGATGTCCGTTTGACGAGTTTAACTGTCCAGCCCCAACTCCCACACCAACGCCCTATCCGACTGTAGCCATCTCGGGAAACTTAAGAGAATATTTACGGGGTGCTTGTTTCCCTCACATTTCCACCAGCAATCTTTCTGTCAATATCAATCCCCAAATCCCAGCCGGTGTCACTGCCGCCTGCGGCGTCACTCCACCGGCCGGACAGACAAAGTCTTCCTACCGCTGTACAGTTGTTTTTGACAATCAAAGCACTCCAGCCCAGAATCTCAATCTTTCCTCCTCCGCCACCGGTTATTCTTCCGCCTATTGGACCGATGCTAATGTCTGTACCAATACCGCTAACAATAGTTTGCCGGTTGACGTCTCCTCCGGTAGTTCAACAGTCTATGATAAAGATATATTTTTCAATAATAGTACGGCCTGGATAAAATTGAAAAACAGTTCTTTTTCCAGCTCAGGAAGTTTGACCAATGTTCTTCCGCTCAATATCGCCGCTTATGACAGTGATGATGATGCCAGCCAGAGAACACGAAGAGACTATCGCGGGGTGCGTCTGAATAATGTCACCCTAAAAACGTGACCCCCGCCCGTTCCCAAACTTGCTATAATCAAGATACAACTCACGCATCACGCATCACGCATCACGAATCCCGGAGTCTCCCATGTCCAAAACTGACTGGATCACGCAAGAACTCGAAGGCCTGAAATCGCAGGGACTGTACAACCGCATCCGCACTATCGGCTCGCCGCAGGGCGCCTGGCTGGTGGTGGACGGCAAGAAGGTGCTCAACTTCTGCTCGAACAACTACCTGGGGCTGGCGAACCACCCCAAACTGGTGGCAGCAGCCAAGAAAGCCGTTGACGAGCTTGGCATTGGCCCGGCAGCGGTGCGCTCGATTGCCGGTACGATGAGCCTGCACGTGGAGCTGGAGCGGCGGCTGGCGGCGTTCAAAGGCGTCGAGGCGTCCATTACGTTCCAGAGCGGTTTCACCGCCAACCTGGCCACCATCCCGGCGCTGGTCGGCAAGGAAGACGTGATCTTCTCCGACCGGCTGAACCATGCCTCCATCATTGACGGCTGCCGTCTCTCCGGCGGGAAGATCATCCCTTACGAACACTGCGACCCCGCCTCGCTGGAAGCGGCCATCAAGGAAAATCTTTCGCAGTACCGGCGCGCCATCGTCATCACCGACGGCGTCTTCAGCATGGACGGCGACGTGGCTCCGCTCGACAAGATTTACGAGGTGGCGAACCGCTACGATCTTTTGCTGATGGTGGACGATGCCCACGGCGAAGGCGTGCTCGGCAAGGGTGGGCGCGGCATTGTGGATCACTTCGGCCTGCACGGCAAGGTAGACGTGGAGGTCGGCACGCTCTCGAAAGCTTTCGGCGTGGTGGGCGGCGTGGTGGCGGGTTCGCCCGTGGTGGTGGAATGGCTGCGCCAGCGCGGACGACCGTTCCTGTTCTCCTCCGCCGTCACCGTGCCGGACGCGGCCGCCTGTCTCGCCGCGCTGGACATTCTCGAAGGCTCGACTGAATTGGTGGATAAACTGTGGGACAACGCCAAATACTTCAAGGCCGAGATGAAGCGTCTTGGTTTCGATACCGGCCTCAGCACCACGCCCATCACCCCGGTCATGCTCGGCGAAGCGCCGTTGGCGCAGCAGTTCAGTCGCGAGTTGTTCGAGAATGGCGTCTTTGCGATGGCGATTGGCTATCCCACCGTGCCGCAGGGTAAGGCGCGCATCCGTGTCATGATCTCGGCTGCGCACGCGAAGGCGGATCTGGATAAAGGGCTGGAGGCGTTCGCCAAGGTGGGGAAGAAGTTGGGTGTGATTTCGTAGCCCCACTTTACCCCTTTCCCTTGCCCTTTTACCTTGCCCCTTGCCCTTGCCCCTTTTGCAATTCCCTCAACCTCGGATGTTCCGCATACACCCCGCGCATCTCCTCTGGCAGCAGCGCGGCGATGCGGCACATTACCTCGTTTGTGTATTCCTGCAAGAGGGCCTCACGGCCTTTTCCCCTTGCCTCTTGCGGAAGGGTAAATGCTGTCCCAACCGTTGCTTTGATATCCAGCCGCTTGAAATGTTTTAGCCTGTCTACGACGAGCGCATCCTGTGTGCCGGTCACCGCCACGGGCAGGATGGGCACGCCCGCCTTCCAGGCCAGGTAAATCCCGCCCGGGCGCGCCTGGATCAACACGCCGCTCTTCGAGCGCGTCCCCTCCGGAGCAACCGCCAGCACCCCGCCGTTTTGCATCCTTTTCATCGCCTCGCGCAGGGCGCGCACATCGGGGTTGAAGCGGTCAATGAAAATCCCGTCCACCTGATTCGCCATCCAGCGCGAGAAAGCATGATCCTTGTATTTTTCCGCCACCAGCATGATGATGTCGGGGCGGTCGAGGGCGTAATAGACCAGGAACGCGTCCAGCCGCCCGATGTGGTTCGAGGCGATCACGAAGCCCTTCGAGGTGGGCATATTCTCCCAGCCAACCAGTTCGATGCGGGCGATGGTGTGGAACATCAAACGGACGATGAAGCGTATGAGCTTGTAGGCTTTCATGAATGCTCCTGTTCAAAAGTCAAACGTCAAAAGTCGAATGTCTAACGTTCGACACTCGACGTTCGACGTAAAATATGTGTGACGATGGTCGCGCCCGAGCCGCCGATGTTTTGCGCCATGCCGATGCGAGCGCCATCCACCTGCGTTTCGCCGCACTCGCCGCGCAATTGTTGGACAACTTCTACAATCTGATAAACCCCCGTTGCGCCGACCGGGTGTCCGCGCGCCTTCAACCCGCCGCGCGTGCAAATCGGCACGCGACCCCTGGGGTTGATCTCGTTATCGAGGCCGAGTCTCGGTCCCTGGCCGCGCTCGGCGAATCCGCAGGCCTCCAGCGAAAGCGCTGACATGATCGAGAAGGCGTCGTGCAACTCGAACACGTCTATATCCTCAGGCATGACGCCTGCCATCTTGTAGGCCGCCCGGGCGGATTTATATGCCGCCGTCAGAAACAGCGCCTCGGGCCGGCTGTGAACGGCGAGGGTGTCGGTGGCCGAGGCTGAAGCGGAAATCACAATACGGGGCGCCCGGCCCAGGGTCCCGGCGGGGACGAGCAGCGCGGCAGCCGCCCCGTCGCCTATCGGTGAAGCGTCCAGCAGATTGATTGGCGTGGCGATTATGTGCGATTTCTCGAATTCTTCCACCGTAATTTGTTGTCGCAGGCGGGCATAGGGATTGTGCAAGGCGTTGGCGTGAGCGTTGATCGAGAATGGGGCAAAGTCGGCGTGCTTCCAGCCGTACTCGTGCATGTAGCGGCGCATGATGAGGGCGTTCAAGCCGACGAACGAGACGCCCGCCTCGGCCTCGTAATCCGCGTCGGCAGCCGTGGCCAGCGCAGCGGTCATCTCGTGCGGGCCGCGGTCGGTCATCTTTTCGACGCCGACCACCAGCGCGGATTCCATCTCCCCGGAGGCTATACCGATTAAACCGGCGCGGAAGGCTGCCCCGCCCGACCCGCAGGCCGCCTCGATCTTGACGGCTTCCACGCCGCGTAGACCCGTCCAATCGGCGATGAGGGCGCCCAGGTTATTTTGATCGTTGACGATGCCCGACATCATATTGCCGACGAACAGCGCATCTGCGGAATCCCGCCCGGCGTCGCGCAGCGCGGCCAGGATCGCCTCGCCTGCCAGGTCGCGCAGCGAGCAATCCCAGTGTTCGTCAATTTTCGTTTGTCCGATTCCGAGTATGGCGACAGGGCGCATGATTTGCTCCTTGCAGCCTATTTTACTCGATGGCGACGCTATTTCCGTTGGGGGTGTATAATTGGCCCCGAGGTAAAATATGGTTACTCCCACCCCAAACTATGTTCTGGATATGTTGCGTCAATTACCTCCACGCGAACGCTTGAAGGTAATTTCAACGGCATTGCCTGAAATCGAAAAGACATTGAGCGCGAAACCCAAACCCTATAAATCCCTGCGCGGCCTGTGGAAAGATCTGCGCCCGTCCATCTCTGCGGATGAAATTGATGCCGTGCGCAAAGAGATGTGGAAAGATTTTCCGCGGGAGGAAATTGCATGATTCGCGCTGTCGCAGATACCCATACCCTTATCTGGTATCTGTTCGAGGATAAGCGGCTTTCGCGGCGCGCAAAACAGTTCATAGACATTGCATCAGAAAAGGGTGATCAGATAGGGTTCTCTGCAATCAGCGTTATTGAAATCGTGTACTTGATCGAAAAAGCAAAGATCAACCCTGATACATTGACTCGCTTGCTCGAAGCCACAGCAGCAGAAGACGCCGCGCTGGTCGAGATTCCCGTGACGGGACAAATCGCAGATAGGATGCGTTCGGCGCCTCGAGAATCTATACCAGACATGCCGGACAGAATCGTCGCCGCGACCGCGTTGAATTTGCATATTCCTGTTATCAGCCGCGATGGAAGAATAAAAGTCAGCAAGCTTGAGACGATTTGGTAATCGGGTCATTCTAACCAATCACCGTCGTTCTTTTGCTCCGCCGGATTGCCAAATCCGGCTTTTTGTTTCTTATTCGTTCCGGTTTGGATTACCTGCCACTCTATTCTTTTCCTATCCTTGAAAAACCCTCCGCTCGGACCTCCGCTCGGCAGAGTCGCAAGCCAGAGGATGGTATCCTTGTATGCCCCGCTTCGCGCCGGTAACGATGCACAAGCGTTGCATAGATACTCCTGTTTCACCTCACGGGATTATTCTTGATCGGCAGAGCCTGGCGTGGATCCCGCACGCGCCGGAACAGCACCGCCGCTGTCACCAGCGCGGCGATGGCTGAAACGATGAACGTGGCCTGATAACCGGCCACGTCTGCCAGCCAGCCCCCCAGGATGGGAGCCAGGATCGTCGCCGGCGCGACCAGCGTGTTCGCCAGCCCGATGTAGATAGGACGTTGCGCCTCGCTGCCGAATTCGACGGTGATGGCCATGCCAATCGTCCAGACCGCGGCGCCTGCCAGCCCGGTCAAAACCATGACTGGGTAGAACCACCACAGCGCAGGTGCGTACCAGGCAATCAATCCGCTCAGAGCAGCCGCCAGCGCGCCCACGATCAAGATGTGGCGATGACTCCAGCGATCCCCCAGGAAGCCCATCAGCGGGTTGGCGAAAATCAACGAGATTGTCAGCGAGGCGGTGAGGATGCCAGCCGTCATGTCGTTCATGCTGAATTTCTGTACACAATAAATGATGTAGAAAGCAGAACCCATCATGGCGAGCTGCGAGACCAGCCGCGTTACCAGAAACCAGCGGAAGTTCGCGTCACGGCGCAGGATGCTGCGCGTGCCCCGCCAGAATGGCTGCCGCTTTTCGGGGACTTGTTTGGCATGGTCTACCGGCTCACGCGCCAGGGATAAGGTGACATATGAAACGGCCATGAAGAAAGCCGTCAATAGAAAGAGCAGGCTAAAGTCGTAGCGGTCCGAAACCTTTTCCAACAGGATACCGCCCAGGATTGCGCCCACGCTCATCAGCGCATTGGCAGCCGCCGATTGCGCCCCCAGGAATGTCCCACGGTACTCCGAGGGGATGATCTTGGCAATCATGCTGGTCCACGGGTTCGCCGTGAACCCGCCCCCAATTCCCTGCCAGGCCATCATCAGGAAGGTCAGGATGAGCGCGGTCTGCTTTCCCAGTCCGGGCAGGAACCAGGCGACGAGCGCCAGTCCCAGGAAGGGGACGCGTTCCTGGATGGTCAGCAGCATAACGACCGGCTTGTAGCGCCTCAAGCGTGAGATCCAACCGGCGGTGAGCAATTGCGGTAGCTGCCAGCCGAAGCTGTGCATGGCCGGTATCAGTCCGAAAAAGATTGCCGAGCTGGTCATCCGGCTGACAAACAAAGGAATGAAAGCAGTCAAGGAGCTAAACCCAAAGGCGAATCCAAAAAACGCGCCGTCAAGCATGTTGACGGTCACGTTATAGCGCAGATCTTTTCGGATTTCCTGCTCGACGGAGGGTGGCATGGCTGCTATTTTACCACTTGACTTTTCCCGGGATTCGGGTAGAATAAAAATGAACGCTCGTTCATTTCAGAAGAGAGAGTGCTATGGACGATGCTCAAATCTCGAAAGGAGAACGCACCCGGAGGGCAATCCTGGAGGCCGCCTACGAGCTATTTCTCGAGCATGGCTTCGCCGCCACGCCCATGCGGCAGATCGCTGAGCGCGCCGGCCTCGCGCTGGGCGGGATTTACAACCATTTCCCCAACAAGGAAGCCATCTTCAGCGAGCTCATTCTGGAGCGGCATCCTTACCGACAAATCCTGCCTATCCTGCTCAACACGCCGGCCGATAACCCGGAGAGTTTCGTCCGCAGCGCGGCGCAGACGATGGTGGACGAACTCGGCAAGCGTCCCGATTTCATCAAGTTGATGCTCATCGAGATTGTGGAATTCAACGGGCGGAATATGCCGAAAGTCATTGAGCGCGTCATGCCGGAAGTGCTGCCTCTCATCCAACGCTTCGGTCAGCAAAAGGGGCTATTACGCGATATCCCACCATTTATATTCTTCCGCGCTTTCATCGGTTTGTTCTTCTCGTATTACATGACCGAGTTATTGATTGGCGATACTCCCATCATCCAGACCCAGGGCAATGCCCTCGACCACTTCGTCGAGATCTTCCTGCACGGCGTAATAAGAAGAGATGAAGGATGAGAGATGAAAGATGAAGGTTGAATTTCATTCATCTTTCATCTTTCCGCTTTCATCCTTTGTTCTAAAACGGAGTCCCCATGAATTCTCGTCTCCTCTCCATCATCCGCAAGGAATTCATCCAGATTCTGCGTGACAAGCGCACGCTGGTCATCATCCTGGTCATCCCCATCATGCAGTTGTTCCTGCTGGGATATTCTGCCACCAGCGATATCCGCAACGTCCCGCTGGCGGTCTTCGACCAGTGCCGCTGCGCCGAGTCGCGTGCCCTACTGGATGCCTACCGCGCCGCCGACTACTTCCGCCTGGCCTACATGGTTGGTTCCGAGGACGAGATCCGTGTCCTCATCGAGCAGGGCGACGCCCGCGCCGGTCTCATCATCCCGCCCGATTACAACACCGCCCTGGCGCAGGGAGATGCTCAAGTAGCGTTCATCCTGGATGGTTCGGACGCAACCGCCGGGTCCACCGCGCTGGCGGCGGCCACCCTGATTGGCCAGCAGCACGCCACCTCGCTGATGATGGAAAAACTGGCACGCTCCGGCATGGATGTGGAGAACTTCCAGCCGCCGCTGGAAGTCCGCACGCGCGTCTGGTACAACCCGGACCTGGTCAGTTCGTATTTCATGATCCCCGGCGTGATTGGCATGATCCTGTTCGCCATCACCTCCATCCTGACCGCCACTGCAATTGTACGTGAGCGCGAGCGCGGCACGATCGAACAGCTCATCGTCACGCCCATCCGCCCGTGGGAACTGGTGGTCGGTAAAATCCTGCCGTATGTCATCCTGGCTTTCATTGACACCCTCGAAGTGCTGGCCATCGGCCACTGGTGGTTCGGCGTGCCGGTGCGCGGCGACTTCAGTCTCATCCTGGGTTGTTCCGGCTTGCTGCTGCTCTCAGGTCTGGGCATTGGCCTGTTCGCCTCGACCATCGCCAACACCCAGCAGGAGGCCATGCTGACGGTTTGGATGACGCTCCTGCCGAGCATCTTCCTCTCCGGCTTTTTCTTCCCGCTGGAGGCCATGCCCAAGGTATTGCAGTGGATTTCCTATCTCATCCCGCTGCGCTACTATCTCATCATCATCCGCGCCCTGCTGATCAAGGGCGTTGGTGCGGGGCCAATCTGGAGCGAAATCCTGGCCCTCACCCTGTTTGGCATCGCCATCATGGGCGCGGCCTCTGTCCGTTTCCGCAAGAGACTAGATTAAACCGCCCTCACCCCTCGCCCCTCTCCCAAAATTGGGAGAGGGGTAGGGGGTGAGGGAAAAGGAGCTTCCTATGTCCCACAAACGTCCTCCCATTCCGGTGATTATCATCCTCATCCTGGCCGTCCTGGTCGGCGGCTACTTCGGCATCCGCGCCCTGCTCGTCAAGGGCGACGGCGCGCTCTCCGCTTCCGGCGCCATTGAGGCCGTCGAGGTGACTCTCTCGCCCGAAATCGGCGGCAAGATTATCGAAGTCTCTGTGGACGAAGGCGACATGGTGCAGGCTGGCGCCCAACTCTTCCGTTTGGACGATAGCCTGCTCCAGGCGCAGCGCGCCGTCGCCGCGGCCTCCCTGGACCTGGCAACTGCCGCCGCCAAAACCGCGGATGCCGCCCTGGCGACTGCTCGAGCGAACTACGAGCTGACGCTGGACGCCGCCCGCGCCGAATCCACTGCCACCCGCACCTCAGACTGGCGCGCCGCCAACCCGGCCGGATACACCCTGCCCGGCGGCTACTTCGGCCGCGCTGACCAGATCGCGGCTGCCCAGGCCGAAGTGGATGCGGCCAGCTCCGCCCGCGAGGCGGCCCAGGCCAAACTCGACGGCCTGCTCGGCAACCCGGCCAACGCCGATTTCGCGGCTGCCGAGAAACGGCTCGATGAAGCCCGCGCCGCGCTCGTCGTCGCCCAGGATGTGCTGGCGCGCGCCAACCTCTCCGCCAACGCCGACCTGCGTGATTCAGCCCAATCCGCTTACGATGACGCCAAAGCCGAGACGGAAGACGCCCAGGCCGCCTACGATGACCTGAAAGATAGCGACGCGGCCACGGAGGTCATCACTGCCCGCGCTGACCTGGCCGCCGCCCAGGAGCGTTACGAGTCTGCCCAGGATCGCTTGCTCGCCTTGCAGACCGGCATCTACTCGCCGCGCCTGGCGGCTGCCCAGGCTGCCTTAGATCAGGCGCAAGCCGCCGCGGATCAGGCGCGCCTGGCTGTCGCCCAGGCGGAGGCCAGCCTGGCTCTGATTGACACCCAGATTGCCAAGCTGACCGTCACTGCGCCCGCGGATGGCGTCATCCTGACCCGCGCCATCCAGCCCGGCGAGGTCGTCCCGGCCGGCGCGTCTGCCATCACGTTGGGCCGCCTGGACAGCCTGACCATCACCGTCTACGTCCCCGAAGATCGCTATGGCAACCTGTCTCTCGGCCAATCTGCCATCGTGAGCGTGGACTCCTTCGCTGGCGAGACTTTCACGGCGACGATTGTCCACATCGCCGACCAGGCTGAGTTCACCCCGCGCAACGTCCAGACCGTGGAGGGGCGCACGTCCACCGTTTTTGCTGTCAGGCTCCAGGTCCAGGACCCGCACGGGAAGCTCAAGCCAGGCATGCCGGCGGATGTGGTTTTCAAGTAATGTCAAATGTCCAAAAGTCGAATGTCAAATGTCAAATGTCGAATGTCGAATGTCGAATGTCGAACGTCAAATGTCAAATGCGAATGTCTGTTGAATAGGAGGATACTATGACCGCGATCACTCGTTTTGAAGATATTCAAGCCTGGCAAACGGCAAGGCAACTTACCAATCTGGTGTATGGCCTCACCAACCAGACTGGTTTCAACCGTGACTTTGGGTTGAAAGACCAAATCCGCCGGGCTGTTGTGTCAGTAATGAGCAATATTGCAGAGGGCTTTGAGAGCCGCACCGATTCGCAATTCATCAACTTTCTTGGAATGGCCAGGGCATCTGCCGGTGAGACACGCTCACAGCTCTATATTGCTTTGGATCAAGGCTACATCACCGAAGAAAGATTCAAAGAGGCGTTTGCGCTGGCTGAGAAATGCGCCCGTCAGATTGCCAAGTTCATTGCATACCTGGAAGCGAATCCTCGCCCGCGCCGCGTGTCTGAGGAAACTGCCGAATACGATACTGACGTTTGACATTGGACTTTCGACTTTTAACCTTTGACCTTTGACCTTCGACTTTTGACATGCTTACTGCATCCAATCTTCGCAAATCATTCGGCCAAACTCACGCCGTAGAGGACGTTTCTTTACGAGTGAAAGCCGGCGAGATCTACGGCCTGGTCGGCTCGGACGGCGCGGGCAAGACCACCACGCTGCGGCTCCTCGTCGGCGCCCTCAAACTGGACGCGGGCGAGATCACCGTCTGCGGTTTCGACGTCCGCAAGCAGACCGAGCAGGCGCGCGCCCAGATTGGTTATCTCTCCCAACGCTTCTCGCTCTACGAAGATCTGACCGTGCTGGAAAATATCCGCTTCTTTGCCGAACTGCGCGGCCTGAAACGCGACGAGTGGCTGCCGCGCTGCATGGAAATTCTCGACTTCGTCGGCCTGGCGGCCCACAAAGACCGCCGCGCCGGCCAACTCTCCGGCGGGATGAAGCAGAAACTCGGCCTGGCCTCGGCGCTGGTCACCCGTCCGAGGGTGCTGCTGCTCGATGAACCCACCACTGGTGTTGACCCGGTAACACGCCAGGATTTCTGGCAGTTGCTCATCCGCATCGTCTCACAGGAGAGCGTAGCGGTTCTCATTTCCACCCCTTACATGGACGAAGCCTCGCGTTGCACGCGTGTCGGCTTCATGCGCGGCGGGCATATCATCGCCGAAGGCGCGCCTTCCGAGCTGCGCGCCACGCTCGACGGCCGCATTGTCGAGTTGCGCGGCCGGCCGCTGCCGCTTCTACGCCAGATCGCGGCGCAAGAGGATGGTGTGGAAGATGTGCGCGCTTTTGGCGACAAACTGCACCTGCGCGTCGCCGCCGCTCAAACCGGCCCCGTTATCCGGCGTCTGCGGGACGCTATCCCCGCCGGGGGCGGTTCGCTGTCCGAGGCGCGTCCCATCCCGCCGACGCTGGAGGATGTGTTCATCGCACTCTCCGAGAATCGTCAATCGTAAATCGAAATCACCTATGTCTGAACCTGTCGTTATTGCTGAAAACCTGACCCGCCGCTTCGGCGACTTCCTCGCCGTTGACCATGTCTCTTTTTTCGTCGAGGCCGGTGAGATCGTTGGCTACCTCGGCCCGAACGGCTGCGGCAAGACCACCACCATCCGTATGTTGCTCGGCCTGCTCCAGCCGACCGAAGGCAACGCAACCGTGCTCGGTTTCGACGCCTTCCGCCAGTCGGAGGAAGTACGCGCCCGCGCCGGTTATATGTCACAGAAATTCGCCTTGTACGATGATCTGACCGTTTGGGAAAACCTGACCTTTTACGGCGGCGTCTATGGTATCCGCGAGAAAGCCCAGGTCAAGGCGACGCTGTCCCTGGTCGGGCTGGCAGGCCACGGATCCGAGTTGGCGCGTTCCCTCTCGGCTGGCTGGCGGCAGCGACTGGCGCTCGGCATCGCCTTGGTCCACCATCCAAAGCTGCTCTTCCTCGACGAACCTACCTCCGGCGTGGACCCGGCAGCCCGGCGCGTCTTCTGGGATCTGATCTACGAGTTGGCAGCCTCTGGCGTGGCGGTTTTCGTCACCACGCATTACATGGACGAGGCCGAGTATTGCAATCGTGTGGGGATGATGCGGGATGGCCGGCTGCTGGCGATGGACACACCCGCCGACTTGAAGGCAACTGTCCTGCCCGGCGACGTGTGGGAGGTTTTTGGCGGCTCGCTGCAGGATGGATTGAACGTGCTTCCGAACGTGACTGGCATCCTGCGCGTTGGACTGGCCGGCGATCATTTGCGGGCGATCACGCAGCGCGGCATGACGGCTGAGAGGCTGCGCGCTGGGCTTTCATCCGCCGGTTTAGCCGTAATGTCTGTGGCGCGCGGCGAGCCGACGCTGGAGGATGTATTTCTTTCACTGGCGCGGTGATGTGCTGGCAATGTATTCTCAGTACTTCACAAAAAGGATTCGTAGTGGCGACTTCCCTGGCACCGCCCGCCAGGGCAGGTGTAGTCGCTCTTTGGCGGCACGACTGAAGTCGTCACTACGTTTTCTTGATCTACTGATTCTACATTTTGCATCCCAATAGGAAAGGAAGCCACGGCGATTTCCACTGACCCCAAGGCGTGGCAAGGCCATTCGTGATACAATTTTCATGTTGCAAGGGCGCAAATTATGCTCGAAAATTTTGCTGATTTCCCTTCTGCTGAACAGTTGGAACCGCTGGCAAGGAAATTTGGCTTGCGGTTGATTGTGCTTTTCGGCTCGACCGCGCGGGGTGTGATGAATCGAGAAAGTGATATTGACCTTGGCGTTCTCTCGGAAAAACCGCTTTCACTAGTGCAGAGGCGGCGATTGTGGAGCGCGCTTTCCGCCTTTTTCCCCGCGGATGTGGATTTGACAATGCTCGATCATGCCGATCCGCTGGTCAGCTACCAGGTTGCCAGCGAAGGGGTCATTTTGTTCGAGACAATTCCCTTTGCCTGGGAAACCTGGAAATCCTATGCGGTGCGTCGTTATTGGGATACGCATAAATTTCGCGAAAGCCAAAGCGCGTATCTGACCCGCCGGGCCGAGGAGTTGCGGCATGTTGCGCTTGAATAAGGATTTGGTTTGCCAGAAATTGATAGAACTGGCTCAATACCTGGATGAACTGGAGCCGTTGAGCGCGGTCAGTTTTGAAGAGTATCGAGCCGATTACGTTCAACGTCATGCAATCGAGAAATTGATCGAGTTGATCGTGGAAACAGCCAGCGACATCAACCGGCATATCTTGGAAACCAGCGGAGCAGCGCCGCCGACCACATATTTCAGCACCTTTGACGAAATAGGGGCAGCGGATATTCTACCGAAGGCGCTTACGATGCGTCTCGCTTCCACGACGGGGTTACGCAACCGTTTGGTGCACGGATACGAAAAAGTCGAGCATCAGATCGTTCATCGCAGCCTCAAACCGCTAATCAGGGATTACCGGCAATACCTTGTCAAATTGAATGATTACGTGCAATCCGTGAAGGCAGGATAGTTTTACGGAGTCATTTGCCTTTGCATGGTAATTGCAGCTTGGATTACCATTCCTGCTTCGCTATGGCGCCCCTTTCGCCCAAACCTTCCCTCTTCCGCCGATTCGTATCCTTCATGGGCTGGACGCGCTCCAGTTATGCCATCCTGGGGGCTTTCTCAGCCATCGTCTTGCTCATCGTCTACGTCTGGTGGCCGCTGGCGCAGATGGTGCTTGCCTACATTGACTGGCATGGCCCCTGGTGGCGTTACATGGACTGGCTGCTGGTCGGCATTTTCCTGTTCATGTCGCTGGTCATCATGGCCGGCGCGGACCTGCGCACCGACGCGCTGATCGTGCTGGTCGGCGCGCTGGGCGGACTGGTGATCGAGGGCTGGGGCACGCAGACTTACCTGTGGTGGTACTTCACGGCGCAGCGCCCGCCGCTGTGGATCATCCCGGCCTGGCCGATTGCCAGCCTGACGATTGATCGCATGGTGCGATTCTTACATGTGTCACTCCCATTCGGGGACGATGTGCGAGGCGGCGCTCTTCCGCTGAAGCAGTCTCCTGGCCTGCGAGGGGATTGCTTCGTCGCACACCGTCCTGCGTTCGGTGCAGGGCAGAACGCTCCTCGCAATGACATTTTCAAAGCCATTTACTGGCTGATCTTTCCCGCCTTCTACGCCCTGATGCTTTACTTCGTCTGGCCAACGATGGGCAAGTCGCTGACGCTGCTTGCCCTGCTTTTGGTCACTTTTCTGATCCTGACTCCCACCGATTACCGCTTCGCCGTACTGACCTTCGTGGCCGGTTCCGCCCTTGGCTATTTTCTCGAACGCTGGGGCACGACGCGCGAGTGCTGGACGTATTACACATTTCAAAAGCCGCCATTCTTTGCCGTGCTGGCGCATGGCATGGCGGCGGTGGCTTTCTGGCGGGCGGGGGAGGTGGTGAAGATGGTGTGGGGGGAATTAACCGCGAAGATGCGAAGAACGCAAAGAAAACCTTTGTAAAAAACCTTCGCGGTCTTCGTTGCTTCGCGGTTCATATTCCGTATCACGCAACCTCACTCAGAGGGGAGATAATTACTTCAACCTCAATCGTTCGAGAATTACACCGGCAACCTGCTCATCCGTTGCCTGGACGCGGCTGTGCTGGATGTCAATCTCAAAAGGGATGGCGTGTGCGCTCCGCAAGCCGTTTTCGCCTAGCTCGACCAGCACCAGCGCGGACTGGCGTGTATCCGCCAGGCCGCCTTGATCGAACAGGGCGTTGCCCAGGCTGTAGAGAATCAGCGTTTTGCCATCATTGAACCACTCGGCGGGTTGCAGCACGTGCGGGTGATGTCCCCAGATGAGGATTGCACCGGCGTCAACGAACTGTTGCGCCAACTGGCGCTGACGTTCGCTCGCGCCGCCTTGATATTCCGCTCCCCAATGGATCGAAACGATGACCAGCGCGCCGGTATCATGCGCTTCTCGGATGACTTGTGTTGCCGTGTTCACATCCAATGGCACGGAGACATCATCGAAGGCTAAAAAGGCCAGTTCGAGACCGTTGATCGTGCGGTAAACAGGCTGCGGGTCGAGAGGCGTCAGCCCGGAGGCGTGGAGGGTGGAGCGTGTAGCGTCGAGACCTCCTTCACCGCAATCCAGGCTGTGATTGTTGGCAATCGAAACAAGATCGAGTCCCCAGGTAGCGAGCAGGGCGGCGCGGTCAGAAGGCGCGCACAGGTAGTAAGGTTGAAGGTCGAAGGTCGAAGGTCGAAAGTTGAAGGTTGAAGGTCGAAGGTTGAGGGTTGAAGGTTGAAGGTTGAGGGTCGAAGGTTGAAGGTCGAAGGACGCAGGTTGAAATTCGGATGGATTGGTTGAGAGAGGCGATTCGAGATTTGCCAATGCCAGATCAGCGGAGGAGAGGTACGGGGTCAAAAAGGCAAAGGTGTCCGCTGTCGGAATGACGCCGCGCCCCAGCATGACATCGCCGAGGAAGGCGAGGGTGACGTGCTGGGGCGCGGTGGGCAGGGCGAGGAGGGCAGTGAGAGCGAGGAGAAGCGTAAAGCGTAATGCGTGATGCGTGATGCGTGACACCTGAAACCTGACACTTGACACTGAAACACGTGACACCGAATCACGGCGCGATGAACAGGCTCGTCCAATCCGGATGCGGCGGGTTGGCGCCCGCTTCGATTTGCGCCTGCCACTCCTCGTCGGTCATGCGGTTGGCGGCCGGTACGGGGAACTCGTAGTAGCTGTAGACTGCGCCAACAGCGATGCGCCAGGGCTGGTCGGGCAGGACGACGTAGATCCACGTCGGCTGGCCAATGGCCTCTTCCAGGGCGACCAGGCCGCCTGTCGGCGAGGGGCCGGTTGCCACGTCCGCGATCAGGGCAGCTTTCTGGTCGCTCAGGTCACGATCCAAGTCGCCGGTCGTATCCGCGGCGGCCAGGGTGAATTGTTCCAGGACCCCGCCCCAGTACAGGATGTGCCAGTACTCATCCTCGGTCAATGCCGTACCAGCCAATTCCTTCTCGGAGGCGGTCTTGAGGAAAGTCAGCTCTTCGATCAGATTATCCAGATTCCGTTTGGTCAAGTCGGAGAGCAGGCTGCGCGCCTGCAGGCCGTTTTCGGTCATCTGCGCCAGGGCCAGCAGGCGGGCATAGGCTTCGGGATTGGGTTCCACGTAGCCGTGTGGCGGCTGCTCCGCGCCCCCGCCGCCCAACTCGGCCATGACCTGCTTGGCGTACAGGATGGTATCGTGCTTCAATTCCGTCCAAGATGAGAGGGCAGTCTGGAGGTCTTTGCGCGCCCAGGCCTGTGTCTGCATGAAGGCCGGATAGCGGGCATCCTTGACGGCGATGATGGGTTGGAGGGCGTACAGCCACGACCAGTACAGGTTCTGAGTCCAGGAATCAAGGCCTAGGGTGGCAACCTCGGTCTTCACCTTGGTCATCTGGGTATCGTAATTTTCGTAGTGCGTCTCGCCCATGTCATCCAGGATGGTATACGCCTCACCCGATCCCATCGCGGCGAAGAAATCCAGGCCCTTGGGCAGGCCGCGCGGATCGGCCTGTGTGCCGACCCTGCGCCAGATCAACTGGCCGAAGACGTACTCGTCCAGGGTGAAGCGCTGCCCCATGAAGCGGAAGCCCTTGGTGACCTGCTCTTGATCCTGCCAGATCCAAACCCACATGGAGTTGATCTGCGGCGGCGGCAGGTTCTTGGTCTCTTCCATGAACTGGGCAAACTTGGCTTCGTCAGCCAAGGCTTGCGGCGCGGCGTCCGCGCCAAAGACAGAGTCCATCAGTGCGCCGTACTCGTGGTAGCCCAGGTCGTCCGCTTTACCGACGATGAATACGGTCGGATCGTAGATGTTCTCCCAAAGCTGGACAGCCGGGGCGCCGTCCGCAGCGGATGCAGAACGCAGCACCTGGGTCAGGAGCAGGGCGCGGCGCGTCTCGAAGGCGTCGTTCAGGCGGAAGGTCAGCCGTCCATACCACATCATGGCGCGGAAGTATTTCTTGAGCTCCTCGCTGCGGGTGTAGTGGCCGCGCGGCTTGTACTGGCTGTAATCTTCGATCAGCTTATCGTCGGGGGCCAGGTCGGGGCGATCCCAGATGGGCGAGATCTGCGCGCCGCCAGCGGCGTTGATCAGCCCCAGCTCGGCGTTGACCAGTTCGGCGGCCTCGCCTGGCGCCGCGTCCGGCAAGCCGAGCAGTTGCGCGGCTACCGCGAAAAAAGCCACGTTGCGCAGGGCTGGTTCTTCGAGCGAGGTGCCGCGCAGGGACTGGTACTGCTGGTACGAGGCGCTCAGCATGGCGCTGGTCAGGGAACCCAGGTCGGCGATGAAATAATCCCGCTCCAGGTCACGCAGCATCTTGTCGAAGAGCAGGTGGTAGACGTGGTAGATCGAATCGGTGGTGACGAAGATGTTATCCTGCTCGTAGCGATGGGCCTCGTAGATCTGGTAGAACTCGCGGAACTCGCCAGGGTTGGGCGGCAGGACGACGAAACCGTTTTGCGACAGCAGCGCCCGCGCCTGAGCCGTGAGTTCGACCGTATCCATGCCCTGAACGGCGTTCAAGTCTACCGGCAGGCTGTAGTCGCCGCCAGCGTAGGCGGCCGGCAGGTTGACCTGCACAACCGGATACTCCGAAAAGGCAGGCGGGTAGACGCCGGGCGGCGGAGTGGGGAGCGGCCCGGCGGTCGTCGGCGTGGCAGGCGCGGCGGTGGGGGCGGGCGTCTGGGCAAGCTGGATGGGGATATTGCAGGCCAGCGAGACGATCAGCAGGGCGCTGACAACCAGCCAAAGTGGTTGCGTTCTTGGCAACCAAAGGGGGTGGAATTTCGATTTTTGCATGGCATTCTCCTTGGGGAAAAGTGACCAGTGATCAGTGACCAGTGATCAGTGAGGTGGAAAGGATGATCTGTTTGGAAGAACCATTCGATGAAATGATTTGCAGCTGGCGAAAAGCGCCGCTTACCGAAGAGACGGCGCTGAAGCCGAATCCGTTCCATTCCCAGACTTTGAGCCTGCTCGCCGCGCCGGACGGCGGATCGTCATACGCGGCCTCCAGCGCGGCCAGCTCCTCCTTGCCGTCCGCGTCCAGGTCGGCGGCGGCAAAGGCGCGCAGCGGCTCGGCCAGTGCGGAACCAGCCCACAGCTCCCTGTATATTCCCCGCTTCCAGCCGATCAGGATCAGGTGGCAGGATTGCCCTTCGGCATCGTGAAATTCCGAGATGCGCCCGCCGTGCGGCAGCCAGGCGTCCACCGGCCAGGGGCGGAATGGCCGCCAGACCAACAAGGTGACCTCGGGCGTCCCGTCGCGGTTCAGGTCGGTGAAGGCGGCCTGGGCGACGCGCCAAGATTCGGGACTTTGCCAGACGGCCTGCATCCCGGAAAGGATCGCAAGGCGACTGTCTGCCAGGCGCAGCGTTTCGGGGAGTCCATCCCCATTTAGATCGGCTTGTGCGGGTGTTTCCAATGACTCGAAGGACGCAGGGAGGGGAACGGACTGCAATCCCTGCGGGGTCAGTTCCCAGGCGCGGGGAACGCGCGGCGAGACCAGGGTCAGGGCGGCCAGGGATAGCAGGTAGGGGAGGATTCTACGGATGGCGTTCATCCATTTGTATTGTAACCTGAACAGGGGTTGTATTCAATTTTATTCCCCCATTATCTGCACAACCAACTCTCTTCGCCTCGGGCGCACGTCGAAATCCACGTAGATGATTTGCTGCCAGGCGCCGAGCGTCAATTGCCCGTTCACGAAAGGTACGGTCAGCGAGGGGCCCAGCAGCGCAGCGCGGACGTGGGAATGACCGTTTCCGTCGTGCCAGGCGGCTTCGTGAGCGTAAGCGCGCCCCGGCGGTACGATCTCGTCGAACAGGCGGCGCAGGTCCGCCACCGCGCCGGGTTCGTACTCGATGGTCGTCACCCCGCTGGTGGAGGAGGGGCAGAAGACCGTCAGCGTGCCGGAGGTCAGGCCGGATTGCGTCACGGCCTCCGCAACCTCACCGGTAATATCTTGCACATCGGCATTCCCCCGGGTTGAAATCGAAATCGAGGTGGTTTTAACTGCCATTTCATCTTTGTCCGCGCCAATATCAGAATAGAGTGAGAATTCCAAGCGCAGGATCATTGCTTAACGCAAGCATGGCATCGTAACTTTCCCGAAGAAGAATTTCGATGTCATGCGTCGAGCAATTCCCGCGGCGTATCCAGATAATTTTCGGCGGGAAACCCGAAACCAAACTCATTTCACTGAAATCGGCGTCTTTGGTGATGATCATGAAATCATTCTGGCAGGCATAATCCCAAACCGCCTGATCGAAGGCGTTACCTAGCCCCACTTGGGAAACGTGCGTGGAACCCGGATAAATATCTGCCAGCCAATCCACAAGGCGGGGAGAGAGATTCTCGTCGAAAAGCAATCGTTTCATGCGTGGACAGCCACCATGAAGCGTTCGCGTTCAGCGGCAAAACCGAGACAGGCAAGGATATCTTCCTTTGTGAGATAGGGAAAATCATCCAGAATTTCCTGCTGGCTCATGCCAGAAGCGAGGTATTCGAGCACATCGTAGACGGTAATTCGCAGCCCTCGAATACAAGGTTTGCCACCGCGTTTTCCCGGTTCAATCGTAATGATGTTTTTGAAATTCATGGCCGACTCCTTTCACGATAAATCTTCATCCTGAATTATAGTGTATTTTCATTTTGGCCTGTGAACGGAAATGAACTTTTTTGTCCGCGCCAATTGTTCCATATCCAATGCGACCAGGCTGGTTGCGAAACGCTTTGCCACTTTTAACTGCCATTTCATCCTTCTTTCACAGCCAAACGCGAGCACATCGGAACGTTCCAACCCTTCGGGCTGAGCCTCAGGGCGAAGCCTGTAAACGTGCGCACATTCAAACGTTTTTCTCGATCGGGCGCCGCAGAACGGTTTTGAGTTTGGCGGGGTCGGCGCGGCGCGGGTCACCGAGATAGATCTCGTGGTGCTTGCCGCGTGGACGGTAGCCGTTTTCGGCGGCGAAGGCGGTCATCCTGGCGATGGTGGCTGGTTCATCGGCGTACGGCCCGATGTGCATGATCTGCATGGATAGGCCCTCCTCGAATGTCTCGAGGCGCATCTTCGCCAGTGACGGGTTGTCCCCGCGCTTCTTGCGTACTTGCTCCCGGGCTTGCTCGAACATTTCGGGCGTGATGAAATCGGGTTGCAGCATCATCAGCGTGTAGAGCCAATTGTCTTTCTTGTTGATATCGAATTCTCCGTCCTCGATCCACCACAATCCCTCCAGCGCCATGACCGGGTAATCCACCGGATTCTCCTTGCGCAATTTGGAGGTGAACTTGAGCGTGTACGAAATGCCGTAGAGGGCTTGCAGCGCCTCCTGGAACGAGGCCGAAGTGGACGGCCCCTCGCCCGCCTCGATCTGCCCGTCAAGCATGGCAAATTGGAAGCGGGGCACTTCGACAATTCCTACCTTCTTGGCGGAAGGTTGGTAGAGATATTTCAGTTCTTTGCGCAGGTCGAGTTCGAGCATGGTTGCCTCCTGTGAATGTGAGCCTATTATACAGAAGAAAACGCCCGGCGGCTTTCAGACTTTACCATCCACTGAAAACTGATCACTGATAACCGATAACTGATTACCGCTCACTTCTTCCTCTCCTCACTGCACTTTCGCCATACCCTTTATACCGCATCCATCTGATACTGGTACACAGGCACCTGCAAAGTACGGCTCGGCCGTTTCATGGATTGGAGCATAGCGTCAATCTTCTTGGCGACTTCGGGGCGCAAGAATTTTTCTTCGCATTGCGTGCAAACGCCCATCGGTACATCTTCAAAAACCAGTAATTTCCCCCGCCAGCGGATTTCACGCGGCAACCGGCGTTCTTCTACAACTCCGCCGCAAAAAAAGCAATCATCATATTGATGTTTCATATCTGCCTCCAATTTCTACCGATTACGCATGTAAGGGTTTTTCCATTTGGGCATGGTTGGAATGTAAACAGTAATCAAAACCAAATGTTCAGCGCGATTTCTTCCACAAACACAGTGAATGGGTTTCTGGCCCACAAAGCCAAGCGCCAGACAACTCTCGCCGCGTGGGTCTTTGGGGTATTGTTCAAGGATCTCGGAATTAATCAAAGCGGATTCGAGTTCGGCTATGGTCAAGCCATCAGCGATGCGTTCATCATCGGCATGTAGAGAAATCTGATAGTTCTGGCTTTCTATTTCAGAGCGGATGAACGCAGATGTCAACGACATGTTGTTATTATACCAGCAGGCAGAATCAATCGTATTCACGGCGGGATTTGCCGCCGCGCTGGATGGCCTCATTGCCAAAACGCTCGTTCAATTCATCCAGCACTCTCTGCAACTTTCTGCCCTTCTCACCCGCCTCGCTCCACAATTCCAACCTTCGACTGCGGGGCTTGATACGCTTTGTTACTCGACCCTCCGCTCAGGGCGGATTTCTTGCCTACCTCCGTGGCGATTTTGGCCACCAGTTTGTTGGCGGCGATGCCGATCGAACAGGGCAGGCCAAGTTCTTCGTTGATCCGTGCTTGCAGGCGGCGGGCGATCCTTTCGGGCGGCGCGTGCATGTCGCTGATGTCCACGAAAGCCTCATCTATCGAAACCTGCTCGACCAGCGGCGCCAGGCTGTGCAGGCGTTCCATCACCTTGGCGGACATTTCCCCGTAGTTATGGCGATGATGCGAAATGACGATCAGTCCCGGGCATAGGCGCAGCGCCCGCGCCATCGGCATGGCCGAGCGCACGCCGAACTGCCGCGCGGCGTAGGAACACGAGGAGACGACGCCGCGCTCCTCCGGCAATCCGCCCACGGCAAAGGGCTTGCCGCGCAGGGTCGGATCGTGCAGCTCTTCCACTGCGCAGAAGAAGGCGTCCAGGTCGAGATGAAGGATAGTGCGAGGCATCAGAGATATTATAAGTGGAATGGTACTCGCTGTCCCCTCTGTTCCCCCACACCCATCCTACCCTCCCCCATTCCGCACTACAGGAATGGGGGAGGGCCAGGGAGGGGGCGAAAATGGGGGGATGAAAGGGGGGCAGGGGCAAAAGGTTCATTGACCTAAGGGTCAAAAATGGTATATCCATTTTATGAAAAATGAGCTATCATTGCAGCAAGGATTACTGAGTGGGAACATTTCTAATGAAAAAGTCGTCTTTCAAGTGGTTTGCAGGGGTTGTTCCCACGCGCTGGAGATAACTTTCCCTGCGATAAGACCGCCGATTTGCGGAGGAGGATGCCATGATTTCACGACGTATTTTCATCCCAGCAGTTCTGATCATAACCATTTTGGCTCAATTCATGCCGGTGACCGTGCTTGGCCCCCGGCCGGCGGCCGCGGTGACACGCTGCGACTGGGCGCAGTTCGTCGCCGATATCACCGTGCCGGATGGCGCCAGCTTCGCGCCCGGCGCGGCGTTCACCAAGACCTGGCGTTTGAAGAACATCGGCACCTGTACCTGGACGACCTCGTATGCCCTGGTCTTTGTCAGCGGGAGTCTGATGGGCGCGCCCAGCGTGGTCAACCTGCCTTCCAGCGTCGCCCCTGGCGGGACGATAGACCTCTCGGTCAATATGACCGCGCCGGCTTTTAACGGCCACTACCGGGGATACTGGCAATTGCGCAACGCATCTGGCGTCTTATTCGGCATCGGGACGTACGCCAACAGTTCGTTCTGGGTGGATATCAACGTCTCAGTAAGCTATGCAGTCGCCTACGACTTCGTTGCCAATTACTGCTCGGCCACCTGGACGAGCGGCGCGGGTGTGCTGCCCTGCCCCGGTACGGACGGCAACGCCAATGGCTTCGTCCTGAAGCTCGATACCCCAACGCTGGAAAATGGCGTGACCGATTCCTCGCCCGGCCTGCTGACCGTTCCCCAAAATGTGACCGACGGTTTCATCCAGGGCGTCTACCCGGCCTTCACCGTCCAGGCGGGCGACCATTTCCAGAGCATCGTCAACTGCCAATATGGCGCGACGAGCTGTTACGTCACCTTCCGGCTGGACTACCAGATCGGCTCCGGCCCGGTCTACAACTTCTGGTCGTTCAAAGAAAAGTACGAGGGATGGTATTACCGAGCGGATCGTGACCTCAGCTCGCTGGCCGGCCAGAGCGTCAAATTCATCCTGACCATCCGGGCGACTGGCTCTCCCACCGGTGACCGGGCGTTATGGGGCGCGCCGCGCATTGTACGCGGCGGCGCGGCGCCGCCCACCTCGACGCCAACCGCCACTGGCACGCCGCTGACACCCACCCCAACGCTGACGCCCACCCCGACCGTTACCGGCACGCCGCCAACACCGACCTCCACCTTCACCCCAGGCCCTGTTGCCTGTGACCGCGCCACGTTCATCTCCGACATCAGCATCCCAGATGGCACAACCTTCACCGGCGGCACGCCCTTCACCAAGACCTGGCGTTTGCGGAACGACGGCTCGTGCACCTGGACGACCTCTTATGCCCTCGTCTTCGTCAGCGGCGATGCCATGAGCGCGATCCCCGTCAACTACCTGTCCGCCTCCGTCGCGCCGGGCCAGTATGTCAACCTCTCGGTCGGGATGACCGCCCCGAACACCACCGGCCACTACCGCGGCTATTGGAAGCTGCGCAACGCCTCTGGTGTTCAATTTGGCATCGGCGCAAGTGGCACGAGTCCCTTCTGGGTGGACATCAACGTGTCCAGCGCGTATACGACGGCCTACGATTTCTACACCAATGCCTGTTCAGCCGCCTGGTCGAGCGGATGGGGCGCCCTGCCCTGTCCCGGCACGGATGCGGACGCGCATGGCTTTGTCCTGACGCTCGCTGCGCCGGTGATGGAGGATGGGACGACCGGTGCGCCCGGCCTGCTGACCTTCCCCCAGAACGTGACCGACGGTTACATCCAGGGCATTTACCCGGCCTTCACCGTGCAAAGCGGCGACCGCTTCCAGGCGCTGATCAACTGCGAGCACAACGCGGTCTCGTGCAATGTCATCTTCCGCTTGAACTATCAGATCGGCAGCGGGCCGATCCAGATATTCAAGACGTACTACGAAAATTACGAAGGTATGTATTACCGCGTGGACGTTAGCCTGAGTTCATTGGCGGGGCAAAGCGTCAAGTTCATCCTGACCGTCCTGGCCAACGGCTCCCCGACCGGAGACCGCGCCCTGTGGATCGCGCCGCGCATCGTCCGCTAACCGTGATGCTGCCTTGCGCAGCGACTGAAACAATCAGGGCTGTGCAAAAAGGCCATAAAGGCTTGCGGAGGCCGCCAGATTTGGCGGCCTCCGCAATTTTTTGCGCCCGATGTAGCAGCGAGAACTATCCCGCTCTACTTTTCGAAAATTCCCTGGAACGCGGACTTTAGTCCGCAATGCAGGGCAGACTGGGTCTGTATTCCGCAATACAGGGCAGACTGAAGTCTGCATTCCGTTATTCGGATAGGCTCTTACCGAGAACTGATTACTGATCACTGATCACTGATCACTGCTCTTCTTTATGCCCCTTGGTCACGATCTTGATCGGCGTGCCCAGGAACTCGTATTGATCCCGTATCCGGTTCTCCAAGAAGCGCAGGTACGAGAAGTGCATCAGCTTCGGCTCGTTGACGTAGATCATGAACGTCGGCGGGTCGGTGCGCACCTGCGCGCCGTAGTAGATTTTCAACTGTCGCCCGGCGTGGGAGGGGGCGGGATGGGCGTCCTGCGCCTCGCGCAGCACCTGGTTCAGCCTCGAGGTAAGGATGCGCGCCAGGCGTTCCTCCTGAACGCGTAGGGCCATCGGCAGCACCTGATCAACGCGCTGGCCGGTCTTGGCTGAGATGAACAAGAGGGGGAAGTAATCCATGAAGTTGAGTTCCCGCCGCACCAGACGGGTGTACTCGTCCATCGTGTAAGTGTCTTTTTGGATGGCGTCCCATTTGTTGACCAGCACGACGGTGCTCTTCCAGGCTTCTATGATAAAGCCGGCAATGTGGGCATCCTGGGCGGTGATGCCGGTGGTGGCGTCAATCAGCAACAGCACCACATCGGCGCGCTCGATGGCTTTGAACGAGCGCAGCACGCTGTACTTCTCCACGCCCGGCTCGATCTTGCCGCGCCGGCGAATGCCGGCCGTGTCAATCAACGTGATGGGCAGGCCATTGAATTCGATTTGGGTGTCTATGGCGTCGCGTGTCGTGCCAGGTATCGGGCTGACGATCGCCCGCTCCGCGCCCACCAATTTGTTCAGCAGGCTGGACTTCCCGGCGTTGGGCTTGCCGACGATGGCGATCTTGACCGACTCGTCTGCCTCTTCCTCGGCCGGGATTGGGAAAGCCGCGACGAGATCGTCGAGCAGGTCGCCAGTCCCCATGCCGTGCAGACTAGAGATCGGGTACGGGTCGCCCAGGCCGAGTTCGTAGAACTGGATCGCCTGGTCGCGGCGGTTGGCGCTTTCACACTTGTTGACTACCAGGAAGATGGGCGGCCAGCGTTTGCCTGCCCTGAGCCGAAGCCCTGAGCCATGTCCTGAGCGAAGCGAAGGAGCTAGCGAAGGGGCAGTCGAAGGGTCGTCTACAGTCTTTTGGTAGCGACGCAAAATTTCGGCCACCTCGCGGTCAGCCGGCGTGACGCCTTCCGCGCCGTCGGTGAGGAATAACACCGCCTCCGCCTCGTGTACTGCCACCAGGGCCTGTTCACGGATCTGCTCGATAAAATCTGCCGAGCCGACCGAGAGCGGGGATTTGCCGCCGTAGGTCGGGTCAATGCCGCCCGTATCCACGATGTCGAAGGGAATGCCGTTCCACTCCGCCTCGGCGAAAATGCGGTCACGGGTGGTGCCGGGCGTATCGTCCACGATTGCCAGACGCTCTCCAGCCAGGCGATTGAAGAGGGTGCTCTTGCCCACGTTGGGGCGTCCGACTAAAGCGACAATGGGTTTGGGCATTATTTTCTGTCCTATCCCTCTGCCCCTTTCCTCGAAGGGAAGGGGGAACGGGGGTTAGCTGCCTAAGGGCCTATCCGGATAACCGGCTCCCGGCGGCGTCCCCGCCGCCGAGGACGGCGGCTGGAGCGTTTTTCGGGATAGGTCCTACGGCGTGGTCTTCTTACTGATGACCACCTCGACCGTCCCAGGCAGGATAGACTCGACCGTCACACCTTCGATGAGCAGTTGGATAGTCGGCGTGAGTTGATACGTCCCCGGGGTCAAGCCCTTGGCATCGATGATAACGTGAACGTCGGCGGGAACCAGCGTATTCAATGCCGGTAACGGGCCGGAGAGGAGGACAGCCACTTTATCGGGAGAGAAATGCGCCTGCAAGCCAGAAGAGAGGTTGTTGATCTCTACCGGCAGGTTGGTCAGGGTCAGGCTGCCCTGGATGGCCGAGATGCCAACCTGCACCAGCACGCTCTGCTCGCCGACCAGCGTCACGCCCAGGGGCAGGTTCAAGTTCAGGCGCGTTTCGATGTCGGCGCTGGCGCCGTTCAGGTCGAGCGGGTCAGTCTCGACGTAGCCGGGCAAGGCGTTAACTTGTTCGAAATTGGATGAAAATACTGTGACCACAGGCGGGATGGGTGCGATATTGGTCAGACGATAGCCATTGGCAGGCCTTCCGATGGTCACAACTTTGACAGCCAGATCGCGGTAACCGCCTTGCTGCGTAATGGGTAAGCCAACCTGGACGCTATCCGGGTTCAAGGTCAGGCCGCTGACCGGCGCGCCTTTGTCGTCCAGCGCCTGGAGAACGAGCGTGGTCTCGATGTTTTGACGTAGACCTGAGAGGTCTAACGAGAGGCTGACGTTTGCAACCTGGTTGACCAACGATTCCGGGCCGGAGATGACCACTTCAGCCGGATCCAGGGCCGCATCCCCGGCCTGGTAGCCGATTGCCGGTGTACCGGTCAGCGAGAGTTGGACTGGCAGCGAACGGGTGACAAGCGCCTCGAGGGTCAGGTCGAGTTGTTCGGGGGAGAAGGATATGATCCGCACCGGCTGGACCCCGATCTGCACCTGTACGTCCAGCCTGTACGTCCCGGCCCCGAGTCCGGAGAGGTCTACCAGGGTGTGAACGGCGTCTTTTTCGGAGGTCAACTTTTCCCATACCGAGCTGGGCGCGCGCAGCGTCAGTTGGATCTGGCGCGTCACCTGTCCCTTGATGATCAGGCCGGGGTCCTGGCCGACGAACTCGATAGTGATTGGATTCGGGAAGGCGCGCGTCTCGTCCGGATCGGCGGCCGTCACGGCCGAGACCCAGACGGCCAGCGCCAGGGCGAAGGCGAGGATGAACGTGCGTACATTGGTAGCGAGCCAGCGTAACATACTGCCTTCACTCATCCTTTCGGGGAAACAGGTAGGGAAAATGGCGCTCGAAGAAGCTGGCTTTCATGGAAGTCCGAGAGGGAGCATAGAAGGCGACCAGGATATTTTCGAGCCGTTCCGCGTCCAGGCGGCGGATCATGCGCCCGGCATGGGCGATGGATATCGCGCCGGTCTCCTCGGAGACGACCACGGCAATGGCGTCGGTGGCTTCAGAAGCGCCCAACGCGGCGCGATGGCGCAATCCCATCTGGTGATCTGGGGAATGGGCCAGGATGCCGCTGGACGAGAGCGGCATGACGCAGGCCGCAGCGACCAGGGTGCCTTTTTCGATGATCACTGCGCCGTCGTGGAGCGGCGTGTTGGGATAGAACACTTGCAGGAGCAGTTCGGGTGTGACGCGTGCCTGCATCAACACGCCGCTGCGGATGTATTCGTCCAGGCTGTCCAATCGTTGCAGGATGATCAAGGCGCCGTGCTGCCGGGCCGCCAGCCGGGCTGCTGCGCTGACCACCGCCTGGATGGTGTGTTGTACTTCTGGGTTTAGCCCTTTCTTTGTAGTTGGCAAGAAGGTACCGGCGCGCCCGATGCGTTCCAGGGCGCGGCGGATTTCCGGGGCGAAGATGACCGGGATGGCAAAAACAAGCGCTGGCAGCGCGGTGCGCAGCAGCCACGAGAAAGCCGGCAGGTTGACCAGGCTGGTGAATAGCGCCGTCAGCACCAGCAGCAAGATGACGCCGCGCAACAAGATCATCGCCTGGGTATCCCGGACAAGGTAGAGTATCCCGAAGAAGACCAGTGTGACCAGCAGGATGTCAACCACCCCGAGCCAGTCGAGGCGCTGGAAAAGGAAAAAGAGATCACTCAATAATTCGGACACGGTATTAGAAACCATTGGTTACTGCTCACCCACCTGCCTTTTCGCTCTTTTCGGCGGGCTGGAAGCCCTACCTCAGTACATGGAAGCCCTTCGGGCTGGTGCAACGAGTCGGATTTACACTTGCACCTGACGCAAGTGCAGGTGTCCGACTTTCATGCTCTGAGGCAGGACTTTAGTCCGCCGGAACAGCGATGGCTGAGCAGATATAAAATTTCGTTACTGCTCAGACTGTCATGCTGAGGCCGTTCTGTGGCCGAAGCATCCCCTGCACGGCGAGGAGACCCTTCGCCACAAAACGGCTCAGGGTGACAAACCCAACAAGATGGTTGCTCGAACAAGGGTTCTCCCGAGAGAATGACACACAGGCTGAGTGGTCACATAATTTTTTATATTGGCCTTAACACACGATCCTGGCGAAGTTGTTTGAAGAGCATGATGGTGTTCGGCGGCATGGATTCGATGGCCGCATCCTGCCAGGCCTGCACAGCCAGCGATTGCGGTGTGCGGCCTTCGTAGCCCAATTCGCGCCAGACGGATTCCTGCGAAGCCATTTGCGGAGGCAGGAAGAGTAACGAGGCCTCACATTGCAGGTCTTTTGAAGCATGTTCGACCTCGGTTGCTAAGGTTTTCACGGCCTGTTTGATCGGGATGGATGGGTCAATGTAGATTTCAGTCGTGCGCGCCACCAGGTTCTCTACCTGCCAGCCGATCAGACCGACGTGCTGCTCGCCGGACTTGAGCAGCAGGTAGGCCTTTTCTCCGAAGGCAGCCATGACATCGTTCGAGGTCATCGGGCGCGCGCCCGCGCTGAGGCGGGTGATCAGCTCGGCGATGGCGCCTGAATCGCGCGGCCGGCCACGCTGGACGGCCAGTTCGCCAGCCGCAGCTTGCTTTGTAACGACCGGGTTGGTATCACTGACCGGCGAGATCACCTTCCAGGCCGCCACGACCTGTTTCCAGGTATCCTCGAAAGTGCTGGTGTTCTGGATGACGACATCTGCCGCGGCGATCTTTTGATCTTGCGGTGGCTGCATGTGGATGCGCTGGAGGGCCTCCGCCTCGCTCAAGCCGCGCTTTTCCATGAGTCGGGCTTTCTGGAGGTTTTCGGGGCTGAAGGTCACCCAAACGGTATCGCAGGCGCTGGCCAGGTTGCTCTCGATCAGCTTGATAGCTTCGACCACAATAATCGGCTGCGTGGCGCGCCGGACAAGCAGGTCAATCGCTTGCCCGACGAGCGGGTGGACGATGGCTTCGAGATGCTTCAGCGCTTCCGCATCTGTAAAGACGAAACGTCCGAGCCTGGCGCGGTCAATTTGCTTGTTGGTATCCAGCAGCCAGCGGCCAAACGTATCCAGGACAGGTTGGTAACCCGGCGCGCCTCTGGCGATGGCGCGATGGGCGAGCGCGTCGGCGTCAATCCCGTATGCGCCGAGGTGCTCCAGCATCTTGCGCGCCACGCTCTTGCCGCTGGCAATATTACCGGTCAGGCCGATGACGTATTTTCCAGGCCACTTGCTCACGAATGCTCCTTGGTGTGAGGCGATATTTTTTATGGTGTACTCGTCATGGTCGGCGTCGCTGTCGCGGCGGCCGTTGAACTTGGCACTGGGGTAACAATGTTGATCGGGACGATCAGCGTCCATCCGGGGTAGATGATCGTCGCCGCGCCGTCTACCAGAAGAGCTCTATTGGCTTTGACAATCTCATCCACGGTGCTGTTGAACTTGTTGGCGATCCCGCCGAGGCTGTCGCCAGGGAGGACGAAGTAGGTGATCTTCGTGCCGCGGGGGGCATTGGCAGGGATGGATGTCGCCGTCGGCAGCGACATTCCGGGTGGAGGCAGGGTGATCTTCTGGCCGGCGTAGACGATCCGGGTGTTGGGGTCAATGCTGTTTTCCAGCGCGGCGCCGTGATAGGGGTTCAGGATGAGGATGAGCAGCAGGTCGTCAGTGGCCAAGCCATGGTCGCTGAGGATCTTTTCCAGGTAATCGCCTTCCTGCACCACGTAGGAATAAGGCGCGGCGGGCGTTGGCGTGGGGGTCTCGGTTGGCGTGGACGTGATCGTGGGTGTTTCGGTGAGGGTGGGAGTAGTGGTTGGCGATGGTGTGATGGTCGGCGTGGGTGTTTCGGTGGCAAACAGTTGGAAACCGCCTCCGTTGCTGAAGCCAAAAACCAGGACGATCACGCCAACCACCACCAACAGGATCGCAATGACTCCGATGATGACGGGCGTCTTTTTTTGCCGTCTCTTCCGGTAAGCTTCGATGGTGGCTGCGATAGGGGGGTGTTCGCTCATAGATTATCCATCTCCTCACTAGCGAGGCAGGCTGTGAAATCCATTTCGGCCTCTATGCAATATTCTACCTGAACTTCATGGATTAAGCGAGTGGGTCTGTCGAGGGCACAAATGGTTCTTCAAGAATTGCCCGGTATAGGAGGCTGGCATGGCGCAGATCTCCTCCGGCGTGCCCTCGGCAACGAGTTCCCCGCCGCGCTCGCCGCCCTCGGGGCCGAGGTCAATGATCCAGTCGGCCACTTTTACGATGTCGGGGTTGTGCTCGATGATCAGCACCGAGTTGCCGGCGTCTACCAGGCGCTGCAGGACTTCGATCAGCTTGTGGACGTCCGCAGCATGGAGTCCGACCGAGGGTTCGTCGAGCACGTACAGGGTCCGGCCGGTGGCGCGGCGCGAAAGCTCACGCGCCAGCTTGACGCGCTGCGCCTCGCCGCCCGAAAGGGTGGTGGCAGGCTGTCCAATCTTGATGTAGCCCAGTCCAACCTCTGCAAGCGTCTTCAGCTTGCTGACCATGGCCGGGAAGGCGGAGAAAAGTCCCAGCCCTTTTTCCACCGTCGTATCCAGCACCTCGGCGATCGAGAGTCCCTTGAAATGGACTTGCAGCGTCTCGCGGTTGAAGCGCGTCCCGTGGCAAACATCGCAGGGCACGTAGATATCCGGCAGGAATTGCATCTCGATGCGCAACTGGCCCTGACCCTGGCAGGCCTCGCAGCGTCCACCGTGGACGTTGAACGAGAATCGTCCCGGCTTGTAACCGCGCACTTTGCTTTCGGGCAGCTCGGCGAAGAGCTTGCGGATCTCGTCGAACAGGCTGGTGTAGGTGCCGGGGTTGGAGCGCGGCGTGCGCCCGATGGGCGACTGGTCAATATTGATGATCTTGTCAATGTGTTCCAGTCCCTCGATACGCTCGTGCTCGCCGGGCTGGGCGCGCGCGCCGTGCAGTCTGGCCGCCAGCGCCTGATAGAGCACGTCCACCATCAGCGTGGACTTGCCCGAGCCAGAGACGCCCGTGATGCAGACGAATTTACCGAGCGGGATGTGGACGGTCAGATTCTTGAGATTGTTCGCCCGCGCCCCGACCACGGTCAGGTGTTTGCCGTTGCCCGTGCGCCGTTGCTTCGGGATGGGGATGCGCTTGCGCCCCGAAAGGTAAGCCCCGGTGAGCGACTTGGGGTGCGCCATGATCTCTTCGGGCCGGCCTTCGGCGATGATGCGCCCGCCGTGTTCGCCCGCGCCCAGGCCGAGGTCAATGATCCAGTCTGCGGTGCGGATGGTATCGTCGTCGTGCTCGACGATCAGCACGGTGTTGCCCAGGTCGCGCAGGCCTCTGAGCGTGTTGAGCAAACGGCCATTATCGCGCGGGTGCAAGCCGATGGAGGGTTCGTCCAGCACGTACAGCACGCCGACCAGCCGCGAGCCGACCTGTGTGGCCAGGCGGATGCGCTGCGCCTCGCCGCCGGAAAGGCTGCCAGCCGAGCGATTCAGGGTCAAATAATCCAGGCCGACGTTCACCAGGAAACCCAGGCGTGAGCGGATCTCTTTGATGATCCTTTCGGCGATGATTTGCTGGCGTTTATTGAGGGGGGTCTGCGGCCCGGCCAGCTTCTCGATCCATTCCAGCGTGCGGTTGATCGGCCAGGCTGTGACCTCGATGATATTGATATCGTCCACGGTGACGGCAATGGCCTCCGGGCGCAGACGCTTGCCCTGGCAGGTCGGGCAGGGGCGGTCGGTCATGTATTCGCTGATCTTCTCGCGAATATACTCCGAGTTGGTCTCGCGGTAACGGCGTTCCAGGTTGCCAATAATGCCCTCGAAGGCGGTATCGAAAACTGCCTGGCGGCCTTCACGGTTGCGGTAGTGGACAGTGAATCTCCCACCCTTCGTCCCATATAACACCAAATCCCGCTTTTCCAACGGCAGGGATTTGAACGGCACGTTCAGTTCAACGTGATAGTGGTGCGCCATGGCCTCCAGGATTTGCCAGTACGCGCCCATGTCTTCGCGCAGGTTATTCCACTCCATAGCGATGAGCGCGCCCTCGGCCAGCGATTTCTCAGCGTCCACCACGCGCTCCGGATCAATCTCCAGTTTGTTGCCCAGCCCCTGGCAGTCGGGACATGCGCCGTGCGGGGTGTTGAACGAGAAGGTGCGCGGCTCGATTTCCGGGATGCTGATGCCGTGTTCGGGACAGGCCAGGTGCTCGGAGAAATGCAAGTCGTTAGTCGTTAGTCGTGAGTCGTCAGTTCTTTCATCCCCAACTCGCGACTCGCGACTCGCGACTCTCGCCACCGTAAGATACCCATCTCCGAACTTCAACGCCGTTTCGACCGAATCCGTCAGCCGCGTACGGGCCGACTTGCGCTCCTCTTCGGACCCTTCGACTGTGCTCAGGGCAGGCTCGGGGCCGGCTACCACCAACCGGTCCACCACCGCTTCGATGGTGTGGATCTTGTAGCGGTCGAGGCTGATCTCCTCGTCCAGGCTGTAGACCGTCCCGTCCACGCGGGCGCGCACGAAACCGGCCTTGCGGATTTCCTCGAAGACTGCCTGGTACGTGCCTTTGCGTCCGCGCACGACCGGCGCCAGGATCAGCATGCGGCTGCCCTCTGGAAGGGTTTCGATGGCGTCCACGATCTCCTGGGCGGATTGTTTGACCACCTCGCGTCCGCAGACCGGGCAGTGTGGGATTCCGACGCGGGCAAAGAGCAGGCGCAGGAAGTCGTAGATCTCTGTCACCGTGCCGACCGTCGAGCGCGGGTTATGGGAGGTGCCCTTCTGGTCAATGGATACGGCCGGGGAAAGGCCTTCGATGTAGTCTACGTCGGGTTTCTGCATCTGGCCGAGGAACTGGCGGGCGTAGGCCGAAAGCGACTCGACGTAGCGCCGCTGGCCTTCGGCAAAAATGGTGTCGAACGCAAGGGATGATTTACCCGAGCCGGATAACCCGGTGATGACGACCAGCTTATCACGCGGGATTTCTACGGTGATATTCTTGAGGTTATGCTCGCGCGCCCCAACGACGCGGATTACATTCGACGGCATGATTTCCTCTATAATTTGGTGTGGCGGTAGTCGAATTATAGCACATTTGTTTCAGATATGCGCCCGGAGAAAAAGTGCAAGCAACGATTATACCAGCCCCGTTCGGGATGATTTATAATCTGGCTGAAATCAAACGTTGAAGGGAACAAGGATGCTGAAAAAGAATCATTTTCTACTGGCGGGTGATATCGGTGGGACGAAAACCAAGCTGGCGATCTACCCTTGAGATTGTTCGTCTCCATCCTGGGCAGCGAGGCTGGCAACCTGGCGCTGAAAGTGCTGGCGACCGGAGGCGTCTATCTCGGCGGGGGCATCCCACCGCGCATTCTTTCGTTCTTGAAGGATGCGTCCTTTATGCGAGCCTTCACGGCGAAAGGGCGATTCTCCGAGATGCTGGCGAAGATTCCGGTGCATGTCATCTGCAACCCGGAAGCCGGGTTATTTGGGGCAGCCTGTCACGGGTTGCAAAATACAGCCTGATAACTTATTGGTTCGCTGCATCCACTGTACTGGGAAGCCAGCGGGGTAACTGCTCGACCAACCCTTTCATCACCTCGCGCGTCCGCTCGTGGAACAACTCGATATTCCCGTATGCCTCCCCGCCGCTCGCGCTGACCAGGTCCGTCACGCCGCGCAGGATGAGGCAGCGCACGCCGTTTTTCTTTGCCACCCAGGCAATCGCGCCTGATTCCCAATCTGCGGCTATGGCATCATATTTTTCCACCAGCATGGGAATGTCGCTCGCCAGGATGTCCCGATCCGCGGAGACAAGCAGGCCTCGGACAACTGAAAACTGATCACTGATCACTGATGACTGGACACTCTCCCCCAGCCAGGATAGATCAATCTCGGCGGCATAGTGGGCGATGGCTTCGTCGGAGTCAGTCATCTGCTCGAGGATGTCGTAGACGATCGTTTTTTCGACCAGGATCAGGGTCCCGCGCGCCACGCGACCCTCGAATCCGCCGCAGGTGCCCAGGTTGACGAGCAGGTCAGGGTCGAAACGATCTATCACGTACTGTGTCGTCGCCGCAGCGGAGATCTTGCCCCAGCCGCCGTGAAAGAACGTCAAAGGTCGAACGTCGAAGGTCTCGAACCATTCGCCCAGCGGCGTGGACAGGATTTTTGCGGGAGACAGGATTGATTTAACCGCCCGCCACTCGGCATCCGCTGAAATAAGCACAACGATATTCATTTGGCCTCTTACGTTTTACGCTTTACATTTTACTCAAACTCCCCTGCAAATAATCCACCAGCAACTGGAGCGCGGCCTCGGCCGACTGTGCCTTGTTCTGCAAACGGTCTCCCTGCCAGATAAAGACGCGCGCCCACTCGCCTTCCGGCGCGGAAAGACCGATCCAGGTCAGGCCGACCGGCTTCTCCGGCATCCCGCCGCCGGGGCCGGCAATCCCGCTGACCGCAATGCCGATGTCGGTATCCAAAGCCCTACGTGCGCCGCGCGCCATCTCCAGCACCGTCTCGCGGCTGACCGCGCCGTAGGCTTTGAGCGTATCCCAACGCACGCCGAGCGATTTCACCTTGGCTTCGTAGGCATAGGATACGAAGCCCCCAATGAAATAGTCCGATGAGCCTGGCACGTCCGTGATGAGGTCGCAGAGCAACCCGCCGGTGCAGGATTCGGCTACGGCCAGCTTGAGGCCGCGTTCACGCAGCAGTTTTCCGATGATGACTTCGAGAGGTTCTTTCAAGGTATCGTCCTGTGCAAGCCGGGGGTATTATACTGCTTATCGCAAGCCGTGATAAAATCCGCTCGATGGAACTCTCTGAGCACCTGCAAGGCATTTTAGACACCCTACCGACCAAACCCGGCTGCTACCTGATGAAGAACGCCGAGGGGACGATCATTTACGTTGGCAAAGCCATCAGCCTGAAGAACCGCGTTCGGTCATATTTTCACGCGGACGCCAGCCACGACCACAAGACCCGCCGCCTGGTGCGCGAGATCGCCGACATCGAGTGGATCGTGGTCGGTTCGGAGCTGGAGGCGCTGATCCTCGAAATGAACCTGATCAAGCGCCACCGGCCCAAGTACAACGTCCGCTTGAAGGACGACAAGCGCTACCCGTATATCAAAATCCATTGGGGGGAACCTTTCCCTAAAGTGACTGTCACGCGCATGATGACGGACGACGGCGCGCGCTACTTCGGGCCGTATACCTCCGCCTGGGCCGTCTACCAGACCCTGGACGTGCTGCGCCGCATCTTCCCGTACCTGACCTGTGACCGGGAGATCACCGGCCAGGATAAACGGGCGTGCCTCTACTACGATATCAAGCTGTGTACCGCGCCCTGCACCGGCGCGATTGACCAGGCCGGCTACCGCCAAATGATCTCCGACCTGCAAGAATTTCTGAACGGGCGGACGGAGGGCATTTTCACCCGTCTCGAAGTAGAGATGCGGAAGGCCTCCGAGGATCTGAAATTCGAACGCGCGGCTGCTATCCGCGACCAGCTCAAGGCGATCCAGTCCGTCATCGAACGCCAGAAGGTGGTCTTCGCCTCAGATTACAAAGACTCAGACGTGATCGCCATGGCGCGTGCTGACAACGAGGCTTGCGTGCAGATTTTTTTCATTCGCGCAGGAAAATTGATCGGGCGCGAATACTTCGTCTTGGAAGGCACAGAGGATACGGCCGATAACGAGGTGATGGCCGAGTTCGTCAAGCAGTTCTACACGGAGGCCGCCAGCATCCCGCAGCAGGTTATGCTGCCGCAGGAGATCGAGGAAGCCCAGATCATCCAGCAATGGATGAGCGGACGCTCCGGCGGTCGCAAGGTCAAGATGGTCGTGCCGCACGGCGGCCAGCCGCGCGAACTGGTCAAGATGGCGGCCGAGAACGCGGCCGAGACGCTACAGGCGCTGCGTACGCAGTGGCAGGCGGATACGCATCGCCAGGAGCAAGCCCTGGCCGAGCTGCAGTCCGCCTTGCAAATGCCCACGCCGCCCAACCGCATCGAGTGCTACGACATCTCCAACATACAGGGGACAGCGACCGTCGGCAGCATGGTGGTCTTCAGCCAGGGCGTGCCGGATAAGAAGCTCTATCGCCGTTTCAACGTCGAGGGCGCAGCCGGCGCTCCGGATGACTTCGCCAGCATGGAGGAGGTACTAACGCGACGCTTCCGCAGGTGGCAATCGGCCCAGGAGGCGGCGGCCCAGCCCGGGTCCAAGCCCGATGCGTCGTTCGCCTTCCTGCCCGATCTGCTGATCGTGGACGGCGGCAAGGGGCAGTTGTCCCGCGCCGTGGCTGTTCTACAGAAAGTAGGCCTGTTCGGCAAAGTACCCGTTGTCGGATTGGCGAAGGAGCACGAGGAGTTGTTCTTCCCGGACAAACCCGATTCGCTGCTGCTGCGCCATTCGCAGGCGCTGTATCTCATCCAGCGCATCCGCGACGAGGCGCACCGTTTTGCCATCACCGCCCACCGCAAGCGGCGCGCGAAACAGGGCATGGCCTCGGCGCTGGATTCCATCCCCGGCATCGGCCCGGCGCGGCGAAAGTCCCTCTTGAAACATTTCGGTTCTGTGGATAAGATTAGAGAGGCTTCAGTGGTAGAATTGACCGCCGCGCCGGGCATTACGCAGGCGCTGGCGGAGAGCGTCAAGGCGCATTTGGAATAGGAGTAAAAATGGTTACAGAGATGGTTGTCTTACCCAAGTCAACTCATAATGTTTTGCAACGACTGACAGGGCAATACCGCCCTGACATTGCGCTCTCGCTTGCGATAAAAGATCTTGTGCGATTGCGAGTGGATGAGGCACAATCGCGCATAGCGAAATTCGAGAAGAAATACAACATGACCTTCCCTGAATTTGAAGAAGCCTGCGAGAACGGGAAAATCCAGGACCCATTTTCGTACGAGGTTGAAAAGGACGATTGGGAATGGGAAGCGGCAATAACTGATCTCGAAACCCTAGAGGAAATGTCGCAATGGCTGGTATAAGCGTTGAGGAGTTTGAATCGCGGGTGATCTCGATATGTTCAGCATCCCCCGTGGTTAGAAACATAGCCAGCCAAAATTTGGGATTGGACTGGTGCGATCTGCGCGTTTATTTAGTTGATGAAAGTTTTGTCGAAATTTTCTACAATCAGAAAACAGGTAAAATGGCGTTTGCTCAAATTCGAGATGGCCGCCGCATCTTTGGCGCGGACAATAAGAAAGGCTGGCATTGGCATCCGGTGGAAGACCCAGAGAAACATGTTCCGGCGGATAAAGAAATCGCGTTCGGCGAATTCATGCAGTGTGTCGAAGAAAATTCAGTAAAGCATGAAGCCGATCTAGATCGTTGACGAGACGAAGGAATAAAAGAAAGGAGTGAGACATGGTGATGAAGTCTGCCACTTTCCCAAATTCCGTGTATGAAGTGATGCGTCAGGTGACGGGTGAAACTGTCGCCGAGGCGGCTTTGCCAATTGTGCTAAAGGACCTCCTGCGCTATAAGAAGGAGGTGTTGCGCGCAAAAATCACCTCCTTCGAAAAAAAATACGGCATGTCGCTAGGTGAGTTCGAACAGGCTTGTCTGGACGGTCGGATCGAGGCCCCCTTTTCTTATGAGGTCGAAAGTGATAACTGGGATTGGGATTCGGCTGTGACAGAGTTGAAGGACACCGAGGAACTCGAGCTGTGGCTGGAATAAGCGCCGAATATTTTGCCAGCAAGGTAAAGCAAGCTTGCTCCAAGTCCGACCTCGTGGTGCGCGTTGCGGTTATCACGGAAAGCCATCACCAAGTTAAATTGCGGATATTCCTGAAAGATCGGACCGTGATAACCGCATATTACAACGATGAAAATCAGAAAACAGGATTTGCCCTGCTTCGAGAAAACCTGCGGGTTTTTGGCGCGGACAATGCCAATGGGATTTGGCACTGGCATCCATTCGAAGACCCTACCGGTCATGTGCGCTCGGAGACAGAAATCACATTCGAAGAATTCCTGGCGCGCGTGGAAAATCTTGTACCGAAGTGAAAACAACCACGCTTGCTGAATTGAGCTTTACTATCGAGGTAAAAGTATGGCAAGTAAAAATGTGAAAGGCAAAATGACTGCAAAATCCGGTAAGATGAGCCGCCAGGCGCGGCAGACGCGTACCATGCGCATCGTGTTCATCGTCATCTCGATTGTTTTGATCCTCTCGTGGGTGCTGTCACTGGTTGCAAAGTAAGATATCCATGCTCGATAAACTTACCGGAATTGAAGAACGCTACGAAGAAATCAACCGCCTGCTGGCTGAAGTTGGCGATGACTATCAGCGCGCCGCGGAACTGAACAAAGAGCGCATTGACCTCGAACCTTTGTACGATAAGGCGGGCGAATACCGCCAGTCATTGAAGCGGCTGGAGGATGCCCGCTCCATGCTCGAAAGTGAAGAAGATGCCGAAATGCGCACCCTGGCCGAAGCTGAAGTCGCGGAGCTTGAGCCGCGCATTGCCAGGCTCGAGAAAGAGATCAAGGCGCTGCTGGTTCCCAGGGACCCGCGTGATGATAAGAATGTCATCATGGAAGTCCGCGCCGGAACGGGCGGGGACGAGGCCGCCATCTTCGCCGCCGACCTTTACCGCATGTACACGCGCTACGCCGAGCGCCAGGGGTGGAAGGTGGAGGTCATGTCACAGAGCGACATCGGCATTGGCGGGTTCAAGGAAATCATCTTTCTCGTCAAGGGTAAGGGCGCGTACTCGAAGCTCAAGTACGAGTCGGGAGTGCACCGCGTCCAGCGCGTGCCGGTGACCGAGGCGCAGGGGCGCATCCACACCTCCACGGCCACCGTGGCGGTGCTGGCTGAAGTTGAGGAAGTGGACATCCAGATTCCTGAAGCTGATCTCAAGA
>Ga0210023_1000275_pt1 | contig 39605 bp, 47 predicted proteins | sample CryGeymeta201524_FD_183987 | JGI IMG/M metagenome (GOLD analysis project Ga0210023, IMG submission 183987) | Groundwater microbial communities from Crystal Geyser aquifers in Utah, USA - Crystal Geyser metaG 2015-24 (SPAdes) (version 2) | ecosystem: Environmental > Aquatic > Deep subsurface >... | reverse complement strand
TCATGCCTTGGCCAAGTTTGAGGCCGTCTCGATTGGCGAGTTGACGTTGACACCCCTGCCGCTGATGCACTCCAAAGTCACGTTCGGCTATGCCATCGAGTCTTCAAGCGCTAGCCGCTTTGCCTACTTGACCGATACGCTGGGCCTGCCACCCCGCACAGAAACATTTCTGACCGATTGGCAGCCGCACGGCTTGGCTCTCGATTGCACTTACCCGCCGCAGGTCGAACCCAAAAATCACAATGACTGGCACACCGCCTTGGCGACCGTTGGCAAGGTGCGACCCCAACATGCCTGGCTCACTCACATCAGCCACCATTTTGACGCTTGGCTATTGAATGCCAGGGAGTCATCGCCTCGGATTGACATCGCCATGGATGGTGATCGGGTTAACTTGCCAGCAAGCTCGGAAAACCCAGCGCCATGCTGATCAATGGCGTGGCACTTGCCGTAGCAGCCTCGGTTGTGATGCACGTCAGGTGGAGCCTGATTGCAAGTCATCAAGCGCGGGACGCATACCAGCCAGACTGACGGTACCGTCCGAGAGCCTCTGGCAACGCGCCACCTCGATGCGGAACTCCTGCTCGACCCAGGCCTGCGTGGCCAGATTGAGCGCATCCAGGCTCGGTGAGGGCGCAGTCACATTTGCCTGGAAGGACTATCGCCACGAGTCAAAGAACAAGACCATGCGCCTGGATGCCCACGAGTTCATTCGCCGATTCCTGTTGCACGTTTTGCCATCTGGGTTCCAGCGTATCCGAAGTTATGGCTTTCTGGCCAACCGTTATCGCCAGGTCAAGATTGACTTGTGTCGCCAGTTGCTGGGGGCACCAGTGCCTGTGGCGGCGGTCGATGTGCTCGATCAAACACTCGATTACCGTGACCGGTATCAGCGTCTGACTGGGTTGTCGCTGCGTGACTGCCCGCATTGCAGCAAGGGTCAGATGGTGCGCATCGAGTCTTTCACTGCAGGTGTTTCTCCTCGTGGTCCACCGGCCAAAACCTCATGAATGACTACCCGATACTCAACACTGACGCCAATCAATTCCCAAGCTGGGGAGCGGTGCGGATGACTTTGTCTGTTCATGGTCAACACCACTGGGGTCGCCTCGGCGCGCTTGGCTGTCAATGGTTGAAGCCCCATTCGCAACAACAGATCCGATGTCAAACCGCACATCCGCGCACAACGATGTCTGAGGTTCTGTCGGGACTTAACGTTTGTGCCGCCCTGAACAGGCAACCGTTGATTCAATACCCATAGCACCCCAGCAGCTCACTGGCGGTTTAGTCCAACGGGATCTTTAGCCTACCGACTGCGGAGAAACCGAATCAGCATTGATTAGCAACTGCGCGCCGCAGCCGCCAGGCTAAAGACTCTCTGCACAATGCGTATGACCTTCAACAGAAATTCATGTCGATGACAGAAGTGCTTTCCAATTTTCAACGCTATCTTGAGCGCACCCATCAGCGTGACTTTGACCTTTGTCTGTTGGATGACAAAGGTTTGGCACATTGGCACGTGCGTCTGCAAGGCACAGGCTTGCTGGCAAGAATTCCGAAACAGAGCCAGATGGGGCTGGAACCACTCGACAATTTGACCTACGAGGCAGCTTGTTTTCAGCGAGCTGCGGCCTGTGGCCATGTGCCCAGACTCGACGGTGTCATTCCTCCCTCGGACGAATTGCCATGGGGTGCGCTTCTGGTTGAAGAAATCACCGGTTCGCCCGCCAACAATCCGGACCATGTCGCACCCATCATGCAAGCGCTGGCATCGATTCACCGCTTGCCAGTACCCGCTGCCCATGCGCGAGCGCCCATTCTGAGCGAAATCGATCCGCTGGCAGGCCTGTTGGCACTCGTGCGCGCGCAGTCCGTTTATCTCGATCACCCCTTGGTTTCTGAGTCTTCCCGTCGCACGATCACCAAGCGACTAAAGGATTTGACAGCGTCACTGCCCCAAATCTGCCAAAGCCTTGCGCCTCGACTGATCACTTTTGACGCCCATCCTGGTAATTTTCTGATCACACCGACGGGCAAGGCGATACTGGTGGACTTGGAAAAACTGCGCTACAGCTACCCGCCACTTGATTTGGCGCACGCAACACTCTATACCTCGACCACCTGGGATATTGATGCGTCGTTCAAGCTCTCCACAGCCGAGGTCGCGCGCGCTTACGAGGTCTGGATGTCTGCAGTGGGGGCCATGGCTGACACCTGTCTTGCCGCACTCGTTCCCTTGCGGGAGTTGATGTGGCTGTGGTCAGTCACCTGGTGTGCCAAATGGCTGACAGAGTCTGTGAAGCCGAAAAATACCAGCGGTGGGGGCGGCCAGGACTGGTCACAGGCCAACAGCGATGCGGCTCTGATTCGGCATGTGCGCGCGCGCGTGGATGACTATCTGGCCATTTCAACGATTAATCAGGTACAGGCCGAGTTCACTGAGCTGGAGCGTGTGTTTGCACACTCAAGCTGATTGAGAATGCCAGGGTGTAAGATTTTCAAGGTTTGCTGCGACCAAACGCCAAGATCAATCTCGAATGGAGTTCTCCTGCATGAAGCATTCAACCCTCACTGCCATCGCAGTGACCCTGAGTGTGGTTACCGGCGCCCACGCTGACTGGGCTCAGACCCAAAACGAAGCCAAGGGCCAGACGGTCTATTTCAATGCCTGGGGCGGCAGCGAGGCTACCAACGCCTACATCGCCTGGGCTGTCAAGGAGGCCAAGGCCCGTTATGGCATCGACGTGCGTCACGTCAAAATCACCGACAGCGCTGAAGTGGTGAAACGCGTGCAAACCGAAGTGGCGGCTGGCCGCACCACGGAGGGCTCGATCGACCTGACATGGGTCAACGGGGAAAATTTCCGCAACCTCAAAAATGGTGGCCTGCTGTTTGGCCCGTGGGCGCAAAGCCTGCCCAATTGGGGGCTGGTGGATTTGAACAAGCCGGTACGGACTGACTTTTCGGTGCCCACCGACGGCTACGAGTCGCCCTGGGGAACGGCGCAGCTCACGTTCATCACCGACAGCGCCAAAACGCCTGCGCCACCACGCTCGGCGACTGAACTGTTGGCCTTTGCCAAGGCCAACCCGGGGCGCGTCAGCTACCCCAAGCCGCCAGATTTTCATGGCACCACGTTTGTCAAGCAGTTGCTGCTGGAGCTGACACCCGACAAGGCGGTGTTGCAACAAGCCGTAACGCCAGCGGCATTTGCCAGCGCCACGCAGCCGCTGTGGGCGTATCTGGACCAGCTGCACCCCAGCTTGTGGCGCAATGGCAAAACCTTTGCCACCAGCGCTGCCGAGATGCACCGCATGCTCGGTGACGGTGAACTCAAACTATCGATCACGTTCAACCCCAATGAGGCGGCCAACCTGATCGCCAGCAAGCAGCTCCCTTCGACGGCCACCAGTTTTGGCTTCACCGGTGGCACCATTGGCAATGTGCATTTTGTCGCCATCCCGGTCAACGCCCGCGCCAAGGCGGGTGCCCAGGTGTTTGCCAACTTTTTGCTTTCAGCCGAAGCCCAGACGCGCAAGGCAGACGTTACGGTATGGGGCGATGGCACGGTACTGGATGTGGCCAAACTGCCTGCAGCGTCGCAAGCCTTGCTGCGCAAAACCGCGCCGGGCGCGCTGGCTGAAGCTGTGCCAACCTTGCCCGAGCCGCATGCCAGTTGGGTGGAAGCATTGGAGGCAGAGTGGCTCAAACATTACGGCTCACGCTAGAGCGACCATTGCCGCGGCCTGCTCAAAGCTGGACTTGGACACCCCGGCTTTGGCTGGCGGTGCTGCCTGTGCTGCTGATCTTTGGCCCCTTGCTGCCAGGTCTTTATTGGGCTTTGGCACCAGCATTCGACGCCGAGGTGTGGCAGGCACTGTGGTTGGATGCCCAATGGCCGCAGGCTTTGCGCGCCACCATGATTTCCAGCGTGCTCAGCACCGTGCTGGCCTGCGCCATCGCCGCCCTGCTGGCCACACTGCACTACCCTGGCCGTTTGTGGACGCGGCTGCAGCGCCGTTTACCGCTGCTACTGTCGGTGCCGCACGCGGCGTTTGCTGTAGGGATGTTTTTTTTAATAGCACCTTCAGGTTGGATGGCAAGGGCTACAGCCCAATTTCTTCAATGGACCAGCCCGCCGGACTGGGTCACGGTGCAAGACCCTTATGGTTTGAGTTTGACGCTGGCACTGGCCATCAAGGAAAGTTGGTTTTTGCTCTGGGTGCTGGCCGCAGTGTTGGGTGAGCAGGCGGTGAGCCGCCAGATGGTGATGGGGCGCTCTTTGGGCTACAGCCGCACGCAGACTTGGGCGCTGATTTTGTGGCCGCAATTGCTGCCACGCCTGGTTTGGCCGGTGATGGCGGTTTTTGCTTACGGCTTGTCGGTGGTGGACATGGCAGTCATTCTGGGACCCAGCACCCCGCCCACTTTGGCGGTGCTGATCTGGCACTGGTTGACCGACCCCGACCCCATGTTCCAAGCCCGTGGCAGTGCAGCATCTCTGGTGTTGCTGGCTGTGTTGCTGGTCTGTGCGGCGGGTGCGCGCGGTTTGGGCTGGTTGTGGATACGGCGACGGCCTTACCCCAGCGGGCAGCGCACCCCGGCATCCAACTGGCGCTGGTTCAAGTTGCACTCGCTCTTATTCGCGACGGGCTACGCGGTGGTGGCGGTATTGCTGCTGTGGTCAGTGGCGCAGGGGTGGTTTTTCCCGGCCTTGCTGCCCGATGCTGTGTCACTCGCGAGTTGGCAACAGGCTGACTGGACGCCGTTTTGGACCACGCTTTGGCTGGCGCTGGCGGCTTGCCTGTTGTGTTTGCCAGCGGTATTGCTGTGGCTGGAGTGGGGGCCAAAGCGATTGAATGCGCTGCTGTACCTGCCCCTGATCGTGCCCGCCTTGCCGCTGGTGGCTGGGCAATATGCGGTGCTGCTGCAGACGCAACTGGACGGCACAGCAGTTGCCTTGGTCTGGAGCCACCTGCTGTGGGTGCTGCCCTACATGGTGCTCACCCTGATTGGGCCTTATCGGGCGTTTGATGCGCGGCTGATGACCAGCGCGCGCGCCTTGGGCAATTCACCTTGGCGGGCCTGTTTGTCCGTGAAGTGGCCGATGCTGCTACGCCCCATACTGGCCACGCTGGCCGTCGGATTTGCAGTCAGTGTGGCGCAATACCTGCCCACCCTGTTTGCTGGCGGTGGCCGCTTTGTGACCGTCACCACTGAAGCGGTGGCACTGAGTGCGGGGGGCAATCGGCGCGTGTTGGCAGTGCAGGCACTGCTGCAAATCGCTTTGCCGTTGGCGGCTTTTGGGTTGGCTGCGGCTGCCGGCCATTGGCTTGGACGACATCGAACGGGACTGCGCTGACATGTTGACCATCAAAAACCTGAGGATTTCACACGCTGGCAAGTCTGGCAAGCCGCTTTTTTCTGGCTTGTCACTGGCCGTTGACCCCGGTGAGGTCGTGACCATCACCGGGGTGTCCGGTTCTGGTAAATCAACGCTATTGAACTGGATGATTGGTGACCTCGATCCCAACTTTAAAGCCACCGGCGAGTTATGGCTGAACGATGTGCGCTGCGACACCTTGCCCATTGAGGCGCGCCACATGGGTCTTTTGTTTCAGGACGATTTGCTGTTTCCCCACCTGAGCGTGGGGCAAAACATGGCGTTTGCACTTCCTGCCCGGATCTGCGGTGCCAAAGTGCGCCGCCAACGCGTGGAGCAAACCCTGTCCAGCATGGGACTGGCCGATTTTCATGACCGTGACCCGGCCACGCTCTCGGGTGGGCAACGGGCCCGCGTGAGCCTGATGCGCACCTTGCTCGCCGAGCCCCAGGCGCTGTTGCTGGACGAGCCTTTTTCCAAGTTGGATGCGGTGTTGCGCACCCAGTTTCGCGCCTTTGTGTTTGAACAAATTGAGCGTCAAGGCATTCCCACATTGCTGGTGACGCACGACCCGGCCGATGTGCCGCAAGGGGGCCGGGTGATCGACATCAGTGATTGGCAGCACAGCCATGTTTGACCGCGCCTTGAATGCTGCGTTGCAGCGCCCGTTGCAGAGCCTGGCGTCAACCCTGATTGCACGGGGCCTGCACGCCGATCAAATGACCTGGGTCGGGATGGCGGTCTTTAAAACAGAAGGACGGTAAAGGTTGATGCCCCTGTTGAATACGCGCATTTTTGCGTTGATGGCGATGCTGTATGGCTTGACGTTCGCGGTGCAGGCTACAGAATTTGCCTTGGTACCGTTTTCTGCCGCCAAGACAGATCAAGCGCCTGCGCCGTGGCGTGTTGTCGGTGTGCCGGGCGGGAAAATCCCGCTGACCCGCTTTTCGGTGGTGGACGTGGACGGGCGCAAAGTGGTGCGTGTCGAGGCATCAAAGTCCTACGGCAATCTGGTGCACGATCTGCCTCTGAAGGCAACTGTTGCTGGGTTGCGGTTGAACTGGCAATGGCGGCTTGATGAACCGATTCAGGGTGCAGACCTGCATAGCCGTGAAGGCGACGACAGCCCGCTCAAGGTGTGTGTGTTGTTTGACATGCCGCTTGAAAAGCTCGGCCTGATTAACCGCAACCTGTTGCGCTTTGCACGCGCCGCAAGCGCTGAAAAATTGCCGTCAGCCACGCTGTGTTACGTGTGGGACGACAAGTTAAGCCCTGAAACCCTGTTGCCCAACGCCTACACCGACCGCGTGCGCATCATCGTTGCTACTGGCAGCGCCAAGCAGTTGGGTCAATGGGTCGAAGTGTCACGTGATGTAGCTGCTGATTTTCAGCGGGCGTTTGGCACGGAGAGTGACACCTTGCCCCCGGTGATGGCGGTTCTGGTGGGGGGTGATGCCGACAACACGGGTGGGCACAGCCTGGGTTATGTTGACAGTCTTCGACTGGAACCTTGATTCAAAAGGCATCAACCAGATGTCAAGTGAACCGCGGTAGCAGTCGTTTGCTCAATGCAAAACTAAGCCGTGCTGCGCCTGCCATAAACCACCAAAGCAATACCACCCAGCACTGCGCTGGAGGTCAGTAGCAGGCTCAAGGTGATCGGCTCATCCACAAACAAGGCACCGGCCAGTGACGCCAGTACCGGCACGCTCAGTTGCACCGCTGCCGCACGTGTCCTTGTGAGTTGGGGCAAAACGGCGTACCAAATGGCGTAGCCCAGGCCAGAAGTGATGGCGCCTGACAGCACCGCATACAGCACGCCTTGCGGATCGAGTTGTTGGTGCGTCAAAAGCAGGGCACTCAATAAAACAGACATCGGTGTTGCCCGTAAGAAATTCCCGGCCGTATCACCTGTGGGGTCTGCCACTCCACGTCCTCGCAGCGAATACACCCCCCAGGCCACACCCGAGATCAGCATGAGCAGTGCACTGCCTATGGGGGGTGCATCCAGTCCGGGTGACAAGATGGCAACAACCCCGGCAAACGCCATGATCAGCCCAGCGCTTTGTTGGCGATTGAGCCTTTCACCACGCCACAGTCCGGTCAGAATCATCGTTGCCTGCACAGCACCGAACAACAGCAAGGCACCGATGCCGGTTGCCATGTCCGCGTACGAAAACGAGAAGGCGCTGGCATAGACAAACAAGGCAGATGCAGAGACCCAGTTGCCGCCAGCTTTTAGAGCTTGCGCGGCTCCAATCCCCTGCCATCGTTGTCGTGCATGCACCAACAGGATCAGCATCAATGCTCCCGAGATCAAGCGCACCGAGGTAAAACTAGCGGCATCAATGGATGTCTGGCGCAGCGCAAGTCGACAAAACACCGAGTTGCCAGCGAAACACAACATCGTGATCAAAGTCAGCGATATTAATCGGATGACAGACATAAGTGACTCAATGTGAAATTCAACACGGGTGGGCTTTAAGGGCTGGCACTGCTATGCAAAGTCTTGTTCAAATGCCAAGGCGTTGGCAGGCATTAACTTCGAACCGGCTGAATCAAGCCACGCGATGGGTAACCATTGCAAGTCCGCAGGCACATCAATGTCGTGCAGGGCGGGCAGCGTTTTTACACGCCAGTCGAGACGCTTCAATCGATTCAGCGTTTCTTGCATCACGCGGTCTGTGCTCCAGGCGATACCTGAGAAGACAGACGAATCAAACTGTGTCATTCCCAGCAGCACATAGCCGCCATCAAAGGCGGGAATCAAAGTGGTCTGCGCGTGTTTGAGGGTGAGGGCTGCGCTTTGAAGTTGGGCTGCGTTGAGTTGTGGGCAGTCGGTACCGATCAGCAAGACCGCTTCGCCCTCAGCAATCACACGCTGGGCTGCGCGCGCCATGCGTTCACCCAAATCGCCTGTGCCCTGGTCTGTCAGACGCACGGTCTGGGGTAAGCGCAGGGTCTGCCAGAAGGCATCGGTAACAGATGGCGTGACACACAATTCCACAGCACCCAGCTGTGCCTTTTGAGCTTCATGCAGGGTATGTTCAAGCAAACGCTGCGCCAGATCGGCAGCACCTTGTTGTCCCAGAGCCGGAATCAGCCGAGTCTTTGCAAAGCCTGCCATCGGTGCTTTGGCAAAGACAACAAGACGAATGGGTTTCACTGGTAGGCACTCGCCAGAAGGTCAACCGGCACCCCACGCCAATAGGCCCAGCGCAGCCGCCACATCAGAAAAATGGTGTGCCAAACGCCTCGTGTTTCCCAACGACGCCCCGACGTTGTCACGCAGTGGCTGATACAAGCTGGGCGCGACAAACCAAGCAGGCGTTTGGAGAGTTCAATGTCTTCCATCAAGGGCTGATCCGGGAAGCCACCGACAGACTCAAAAGCCGCACGGGTCATAAACATGGCCTGGTCTCCGGTGGCGATGCCGCTCCAGCGCGATCGCAAATTCATCATGAGCCCCACAATGCGCAGCATCCAGTGACGACCGCTGATGCAGACATCGAACCGGCCCCAACAGTGCAAGCCACCGCTGAGCGCCTGATCGATACAGTCACTAGCACCGGGGGGCAAGCCGGTATCGGCATGCAGGAACAACAGGGTCTGGCCGTTTGCGCGCGCCGCTGCGGCATTCATTTGCCTGGCACGCCCGGGCAGAGAATGCACGACCTTGAAGCCAGCGCACTCGATCATCGCGACCGAGGCGTCGGTACTGCCACCATCGACAAACAGCACTTCACAACCATGACGGCTTAGCGGCAGTAGCTGCGCCAACAACGCTGGCAATGCCAGCGCTTCATTGCGTACCGGAACAATGATCGACAACATCATGTTGAAACTAACCGCGCCGCCAAGTGTGGTACCGCCCCAGCCATGCCAGCACTTTTTGGGGCGCATGGGCGCGCTTCCACTCACCTGCCACGTATTTATTGGCTTCGGCCAGTGTTGGGTACGTGTGGATGGTGCCCAAAATCTTGTTCAAGCCCAGCCCATGCTTCATCGCCAGCACAAACTCGGCCAACAAATCGCCCGCGTGCTCACCAACGATGGTCACGCCCAGAATGCGGTCTTTGCCAGGCACTGTCAGCACTTTGACAAAGCCGTGTGCAGTGCCGTCGGCAATGGCGCGGTCCAGGTCGTCAATGCCGTACCGGGTGACCTCATAAGCAATGTTCTTTTCTTTGGCGTCTTGTTCATTCAGGCCCACGCGCGCCACCTCGGGCTCAATGAAAGTCGCCCAGGGCACCACAGAATAGTCGACCTTGAATTTCTTGAAATCTCCAAACAGCGCATTGACCGCCGCGTACCAGGCCATGTGCCCTGCCGTGTGGGTAAATTGGTAGGGCCCCGCCACGTCGCCTGCCGCGTAGATGTTGGGGTAGAGCGTCTCCAGGTAATCATTGACCGCCACAGTGCGCTGGGTTGGAATGCCCAGCGCTTCCAGTCCATAACCCTGCAAGCGCGCCACGCGGCCCACGGCGCACAGCAAGGTGTCGAACTCAATGCGTTTCTCAACACCCTGATGCTCGACCACAATGAATTTGCGCTGCCCTTCTCGTTCGCAGCGCAGTGCTTTGTGGCCGGTCAGCACGTCGATGCCATCTTGTGTCAAAGAATCACGAGCCAAGTCAGAGACCTCAATGTCTTCACGAATCATGATGCGCGGCGCCATCTCGATTTGTGTCACCTTGGAGCCCAGGCGGGCAAAGCTCTGCGCCAGTTCGCAGCCAATGGGGCCGCCACCCAGTACCACCAGGCGCGCCGGTGGTGAGTCCAGCTTGGCAAATTCATCCCACAGGGTGTCGCTGGTGACATAGCCCACGTCATCAAGGCCGGGTAAGGGTGGCACAAAGGGTCGGGCACCTGCGGCAATGACAATGGCGCGGGTGGTCAGTCGCTGGGTACTGCCTTTGTTCAACTTAATTTCAACTGTCCAGGGGTCGACGATGGTGGCGTAACCCTCCAGCACTTCCACGCCAAGTTCGGTATAGCGCGCCACGCTGTCGTGCGGTGCCACAGTTGCAATGACCTCATGCACGCGAGCCATGACCTTTTTAAAGCTGAACTGGGGGTCAGTTGCACTCAAACCATAGTTTTCAGCGTGTCGCATCTGATGCGCAATGCGTGACGACTTGATGAGCGCCTTGCTGGGTACGCAGCCGTAGTTCAGGCAGTCACCGCCCATCTTGTGCGCCTCGACCAGAGTGACTTTGGCCTTGACAGCCGCAGCGATGTAAGAAGTGACCAAGCCCGCCGCGCCCCCACCGATGACGATCAAGTTGCGGTCAAATTTTGCAGGGCGTTGCCACTTGGCATAGACACGGCGACTCTGCAAAAAATTCATGAGTTTTTTAGCCAGCATAGGGAAGACTCCGAGAAGTGCAAAGGAAAGCAACAGGCCAGGCGACACAATGCCTGACAAGCTGGTAATTTGAGCAAGCTGCGTACCGGCGTTGACGTACACCAAAGTGCCGGCCAACATGCCCAACTGGCTGACCCAGTAGTAGCTCAAGGTACGGATGGGGGTGAGCCCCATCAGCAGATTCACCAAAAAAAATGGAAACACGGGCACCAGGCGCAGCGTAAAAAGGTACAGCGGGCCATCTTTGGCCATGCCGTCGTTGATGGCCTTGAGGCGGTCACCAAAACGGCGCTGAATGGCATCACGCAGAACATAGCGGGAGGCCAAAAACGCCAACGTGGCACCGATGCTTGAGGCGAACGACACGATGAGGGTGCCAACCGACAGGCCAAACAACGCGCCTGCAGCAAGCGTCAGGATGACGGCTCCCGGCAGGGAGAGCGCTGTAGCCACCACATAAACTCCAAAAAACGCCAGCCCAACACCGACAGGTGAGGCAGCACGTTGCGCTTCAAACTGCCCCAGGCTAGCTTTCATGCCATCCAGGGTCAGGTACTGGTTCAAATCCAGGGCAAAAAAACTGAAGACCAGAACGGCTGCAGCGATAAGAATCAGACTTTTTTTCATGGGTTACCCAACATCAATCGACATCAACTGAGCAACTAATGATTGCCCTACTTTCACATAGTCGAAAGTATCCCGCAGATTCTTACACCCGCATCCTGTGGGTTCAGCCGCCGCCGCGCTGGGTACCCAGATCAAAGCGCTTTTGTACGGTGTAGCGCCGCTCATCGGTCAGGCCGGTGTACTCAAAACACACGCTCAAACGCGGTATCGTCAATAAGGCAATACGCGCATCTGGCAAAGGTGACCATCGCATTTTTAAGATGCCGTCAGGCAGTATGGCGGTGCAATTTGCGTGGTCTGCATCCACTGTCAAGGCTGCTTTGGGTAATGCCCCTGGCAACCACGACAGAAAATCAACAGGCGTGCAGCCCATGACACGTTCAAACTGCTCAGGTACAAAACTAGGTGTCATGAGCGTGGCTGTTTAGTCAACTTTATAGGGCGCAAATTTTTCATCAACGGTGGTGCGGAAAGCCTGATTGCTGTAGTTACTGAGCACTTTAACCGCTGCTGCAAGCACGATGTAAAGCAGGTCCCGCTCTTGATAACCAGCGTCCAGAAACGCCTTGACGACCGTTGGATCAGGCTGGCCGTGCTTGGCCACCATTTCCACGGCCATGGCGGCCAGGGCAGCGAGCTTTGCATCTGGAATCGGTTGCCGTGTACGAATGGCCTGCAAGACATCCTTGGGTACGCCCGACATCTTGTCGGCCAGCATGCTGTGGGCTGCCGTACAGTAGTTACAGCCGTTGTATTGGCTCACAGCCAGAAACACCACTTCTTGCTCAGAAGCGCTAAAGCCCGATTCGCTGCGAAACAAGGCATAGCCGTGCAGGTAGGTGCTGAGCATCGCTGGTGCGTTGGCCATGTTGGCGTACATGTTGGGGATGAAGCCGACCTGCTTGAGTGCCAGATCGAGAATTTCCTTTTGCGGCCCCTGGGCGCTGGCGTGGTCGATTGGTTGTAAGGTTTTGATGATGGGGGTGCTTGGCATGGGGTTTTTCCTGAAGGGTTGACAAGGTTTGGCATGTGGCGCGTACAAGTGCGCCGCAGACTTCAATGCTAGGGCTCACTGTGTGCTAACGGGTGTGCGTGCGTCTCAGTTTTACGACCCGTCGTTTCACTTTTCGCAATACCCGCATCGCCACACAAGCGAGGGTGATATTTTTCTCGTGCTCCCAAAAAAAGTTTTGTCACGTTTGTCGGCGGCCATGCGACCAAGGCTATGACGGCACTGCAGTCCGCGGCGTCGCAAACCCAAAAGGAAACATCATGAAAACTCTACTCATTGCCGCTGCCCTGGTTGCCACTTCATTTGCCGCCATGGCCGAAAATAACAACTATCCGCCTCAAATCACTGCTTCCGGTCCGTCGAAAACGCGCGCCGAAGTCATTGCCGAGTTGCATGCGGCCAAGGCCGCCGGACAATTTCATTTCACCGAATCTGACATGCGGCAAGCAGAGCGGTTCAGCCGCCAGCAAAGTTCATCCAATCTGACACGGCAACAGGTTCAGCAGGAAGTCATCGCGCTACGCCAGCAGGGTCAGCTCGAAATTCAGGGCGATCGCCGTTGAAGGCTGGGGCCATTGCTGCCATGGCATGTTCAAGGGCTTTGCCTTACGACACCAGTGCAACTCTGACAGATCATGGTGGTGTTCAAACCTCCAGCACCCACTTCATCGCATGGAGACCAGGTCTGACATGTTCAGGCCTGGTCAACCTTCGTGCGGCTTCATAAAGTGTAAGAACCAAGTGAGTTCCACGACCAATTCGCATGTTCGGAAATCTGCCATACCCGGCCATGTCGAATTTTCAAAGTGCGTCCATGAATAACCAGACCGAATCCATTGCATTGCCAACGTCAGCCACTCATCCCGACACATCCGGGGCCTTGTGGGTCCGGCTTCGGCAACGCCTGCTTCGCCATGCCAGAATGATGGTGTTCGAGCCCGCGTTGGCGGAAGACCTGGTTCAGGAATCGCTGGTGGCGGTTCTGGAAAAGCCCGAAGCCCATCGCGGCGAGGCCTCCCTGATGACCTGGGCCGTCGCCATCCTCAAGCACAAAATTGCCGACTGGTACCGCTCACCTCACCAGCGGCGGCGCAGTTGGGTCGAGACTGATGGCGATGATGCGGACGCCGACCCAACCGAGGGACTTTACGACGAGCAAGGCAGTTACAAGGAAGTTGTGCCGTCCTGGCAGCAGCCCGAAAAGCAGGAGACCCAGCGCCAGATGATGTCCGTCATGGAGGCCTGTCTGAAGCGCCTACCCTCACAAACCGGCAGGGTGTTTATGATGCGCGAATGGTTAGGTTTTGAAACAACTGAGATATGTGAACGCCTGAGCCTGAGTGCCGAAAACTGCCGCATGATTTTGCACCGGGCGCGCATGGGCTTGCGTCAATGCATGATGAGCCAGGGACACACCACAGGGGGACTTCAATGACACTTCTTCATTCTTGCCAAAAAGCAGCTGAATTGCTTTCACAGTCGCTCGACGAACCCCTTGATATGGTTGACAAGCTACGTTTACGCATGCACCTGAGCATGTGTGGCAATTGTCGTAACGTGCAAGAGCAGCTCAACCTAATCCACAAAATGGGGGGCCAAATTGGCACGATTGATGTGTGTAATGATTCCGGGGAACCACCACTACCGCATGGAGATCCGGTCAGGTGAATGAGCGTTCCAAATGCCGCAGCGATGTCATCAACCAGCGCAACAACTCAACTGCTTGACATCCTTGAAGAAGGTCTGCGCGCAAAGCTTGAGCCCCTCCACCATGGTCAGGTAGGGGAACAACTGGTCGGCCAGGTCTCGCACCGTCATGCCGGCCCGCAACGCCAGGGCCGCGCTCTGGATAAGCTCGCCAGCTTCAGGGGCCACCACTTGCGCGCCGAGCAAACGTCCAGTTCCCACCTCCGCCACCAGTTTGACAAAACCCAGCGTCTCAAAATTGACCAGGGCGCGCGGCACGTTCTCAAGCAGCAGGGTTCGGCTCTCCGTATGCAGCCCCGCGCGTTGCGCTTGCGCCTCGTCCAGCCCCACGGTGCCAACCTGCGGTTCAGTAAATACCACGGTGGGCATGGCAGTCAGGTCCAGCCGTGCTTCGCCCCCCGTCATGTTGATGGCGGCGCGCGTACCCGCAGCGGCGGCCACATAGACAAACTGCGGCTGGTCGGTGCAGTCACCAGCGGCAAAAATGTCAGCTGAGCTGGTGCGCAGGGTTGCGTCAATCTGAATCGCCCCCCGCGCGTTGGTGGCAATGCCCGCAGCAGATAAATTCAGATCAGCCGTGTTGTGGGCACGGCCGGTAGCCACCAACAGCTTGTCGGCGCGCAACGTGCCGCTTGCCGTGGTGAGCACAAATTCACCGTTGCCATACTGCACCTGGCTGGCTTGCGTGTGCGCCAGCACCGTGATGCCCTCAAGCCGAAAAGCGGCGGTCAAAGCGACACCAATGGTTGGATCGTCGCGGTAAAACAGTGTGTGGCGCGCCAGCACGGTCACCTGGCTGCCCAGGCGGGCAAAGGCCTGCGCCAGTTCCAGCGCCACCACGGAAGAGCCGATCACCGCCAGTCGGGGTGGAATCGCCTCACACACCAGGGCTTCGGTCGAAGTCCAGAACGGCGTGGCTGTCAAGCCATTAATGAGCGGCACGGCGGCGCTGGCACCGGTGGCAATCAGGCAGCGGTCAAACGCCAAAACTTGCTCAGTCCCCTCATTCAAACGCACTACCAAGCTGTGACGGTCATGCAAGCGCGCGGTACCGTGCAGCACAGTAATGGCGGGGTTGCCCTGCAAGATGCCTTCATATTTGGCATGACGAAGCTCATTAACGCGCGCTTGCTGCTGGGTCAGCAAGGCCGGGCGGTTAATGTGCGGCCCCGATGGGCTGATGCCGCCGTCAAACGCACTGCCCCGACGCAGATGCGCAATGTGCGCCGCGCGGATGAAGATTTTGGACGGCACACAGCCCACGTTGACGCAGGTGCCGCCGATAGTGCCGCGCTCGATCAGGGTCACACGCGCGCCGCGTTCCACTGCCTTGAGCGCGGCCGCCATGGCCGCGCCGCCGCTGCCGATGATGGCGATGTGCAGGTTGGTAGTTGCTGAAGATGGGGGTTGGCTGCTGCCGGGTGAGGCGGCGCAGTCCGTGCATACGGTGGTGGTCATGGTGCTTGTTCTTCTGTGCATCGATTCAGGTACGCACCACGGGCAGCGCACAGCCGTCCGGACCACAACGGCGGTTGCCAGGCCACAGCAAGTCCCAGGCGGAGACCGCCAACATCAACCCCAAGCCCACATACAACACGCTGACTGGCCAGCCGTCACCACCCAACCAACCCAAAGCACCCAGCACCAGCGTGGGGCCAACCATGCCAGCCGCGCTGCGCTGCCACTGCCGGTGACTCAGCCACCCCAGCGCATTGGCCACTAGGGCGATGGCGGCAAACAGCGGCATCAGGCGACTGATGAATAAGCCCTCATACTCTTGCAAAAAGCCCAGCCCCAAGGCTGCACCTATGCTGGCGATGGCAGGAAAACAGGCGGCGCAGCCAAAGGCTGAAACGATGCTACCCAAGGTGCCCGCCTTGTCGGCCAGGCGGGAAATCAGTGTCATAAGGTGTCTCCTGTCAATGTGGATGTCAATGCAAGCAGCGTAAGATAAGTCTGTAGTCAAGTACGGAGTCAAGCCCTTTTGCAAAATAAATTTAGTCCTCTCGAAAATAGTTTCACGATTGGCGCGTTTGCCCAGGCTGCCGGGGTCAATGTGGAGACCATTCGCTTCTATCAGCGCAAAGGCCTGCTGCCACAGCCCGACAGGCCGCTGGGGAGTATTCGCCGCTATGGCGATGCGGACGTGGCGCGGGTGCGCTTTGTCAAATCGGCGCAGCAACTGGGCTTTAGCCTGGATGAAGTTGCCGAACTGCTGCAGTTGCACGACGGCACGCAGTGCAGCCAGGCGCGCACGCTGGCAAAACACAAACTCATCGATGTCCGTCGCAAGTTGGCTGACCTGACGCGAATCGAAGCGGCGTTAACCGCCCTGGTTGCGCAATGCGATGCCAGCGGCGGCCAGGTTGACTGCCCGCTGATCGCGGCACTTCATCACTGAAGCGCTTGAAATCCGATCTCTCTTTGCAATGAAATAAATAGCTGCTTTCGCTTATTCCATAAGGTCTAGAGGTCAAAATAGCTTAAAAAAACAAGCACATCCGCCTTCCGGTGTGCATTGCGTCACCACAGGCCAAGCCAGTTGCTACCACCTGGTGGCGGGCGACCAGGTGAGCAAAGATGCGGCTTGGTGCTGGTCAACGCCGAAGCCGGTCAGGCGTTTGCTTGAGCGGGTCGGCTGCGGGTGGTCTTTTCTTTCAGGGTCACAAATTCTTCGGCTGACGTGGGGTGCAGTGCCACGGTGGCATCAAAGTCGGCTTTGGTGGCCCCCATGCGAATGGCCACGGCCAGACTCTGGATGATCTCGGCAGCATCATCGCCCACCATGTGCGCGCCCAGTACGCGCTGGCTGGCGCTGTCCACAATCAGCTTGACCAGCGTGCGCTCTTTGCCTCCGGCCAGACCACGACCCATGGCGCGGAAGTTGGCGCGGTAAATGTCGATTTGCGCCACTTTGGCCAGCGCCTGTGCCTCGGTCAGGCCTACGGTGCCAATCTGCGGTTGGCTGAACACAGCAGAGGGCACGGTGGTCAGGTCGGCCGCCGTGGGCGCAGCGCCAAACAGCGTCTGCGCCAGTGCGGCCCCTTCGCGAATCGCCACTGGTGTGAGGGCAATGCGGTTGGTGACATCGCCCACCGCATGGATGCTGGGCACGCTGCTGTGGCCATAAGCATCCACCACCACGCCACCTGTTTTATCTAGCGCCACGCCTGCTTCAGCCAGGCCCATGCCTTGCGTGTTGGGGATGCGCCCGGTGGCGTAAAGCACGGCATCAAAAACGCCGACAGAAGCGACTTCAGAAGCGCCCTGCAAAACGGCCTGTGAAGCGCTCACTGAGTCGCCTTGTTGCGCCGCGTTGCGCAAAGCCACCTGCAAGCTGGCATCAGGCAGTTCTTCAATGCCCGTCACATCGGTGTGCAGCAGAATACGGATGCCTTTTTGCGCCATCTCATCGTGCAGATGGCTGCGCAAGTCGTCGTCAAAGCCGCGCAAAATCTGCTCGCCCCGGTAAGCCAGGCTTACTTCACTGCCCAGGCCGTGGAAGATGCCGGCAAATTCGACCGCAATGTAGCCACCGCCCACAATCAGCACCCGCTTGGGTTGGGCTGGCAGGTTGAACACCTCATTGGAGGTGATGGCGTGCTCAATGCCTGGCAGCTGGGGCAAAAAAGGTGTGCCGCCTGTGGCTACCAGAATGTGCTCGGCGCGGATGCGCTGACCGTTGACCTCCACGGTATGTGTATCCAACACGCGGGCCGCACCTTGCAATACTTGCACCCCAGCAGCTTGCAGGTTTTTTTCATACATGGCGCTGAGTTTGCTGATTTCTGCGTCTTTGGCTGCAATCAGCTTGGGCCACGAAAAAGTGGCGGGTGGCACGCTCCAGCCAAAACCGGCCGCATCAGCAAACTCCTGCGCGTAGTGCGACGCATAGACCAGCAATTTTTTCGGCACGCAACCGCGGATGACACAGGTGCCGCCATAGCGAAAGCTCTCGGCAATGAGCACGCGCGCACCCAGATTGGCGGCAATGCGCGCGGCGCGCACACCGCCCGAGCCACCGCCGATGACAAACAGTTGGCAGTCAAAATTTGAAGTCATGGTTTTCCAAATAATCAGTGAGTAACAGATCGCAATCTCTGTCCGTATTTAGTTAGTTGAGGACAGAGCAAAGTTAGCTACGCGTAACTCTTGGTCTGTCCCGCAAATTTCAGGAGGCGTTGAATTTTTCAACCCAGGACAAAAATTCTGGCAACGGCATCGGCTTGGCCACCACGTAGCCCTGCACCAAATCACAGTGGTTGACGGTCAGCCAAGCCAGTTCTTCCGCGGTCTCTGCTCCTTCAGCTACCACCGACAGGCCGAGCTCCTGGCATAGCAGCAAGGTGGAGCGCACGATAGCCGCGTTTTTTGGGGTGACATCGACTGCGGTGACAAACGCCCGGTCGATTTTGAGTTCGTTGACTGGCAGGGTCTTCACATAAGCCAGCGACGACTGGCCAGTGCCGTAGTCGTCAATCGACAGCTTCAAGCCGAGCGCAGACAAATCATTCAAGTGTTGCAGCGCCAGATCGGGCTGATCCATCAACGCGCTTTCGGTAATCTCCAGGCACAACCGGTCTGGCGGCAAGCCTGATTCGGCCAGCATGCGCGCCACGTCCTGCACCAGGCCCCGACAACGCAGATCAAGCGTGGACAGATTGGCTGACGCAATGACGACCAAGCCGTCACGAGTCCACTGCGCCGCATCGGTGATGACCTGGCGCAACACCCAGGGCGTGATGTCGCGGATAAACCCGGTTTGCTCGGCAAAGGGAATGAACTGCATCGGTGGGATCATGCCCTTGCTTGGATGCCGCCAGCGGATCAGCGCTTCGGTGGCGGTGATTTTGTGCGTCGCCAGGTGCAGCTTGGGCTGGTAGTAAATGACGAACTCACCGCGTTGCAGGGCTTCGCGCATTTCCCCGATCAGCGAGAGCTGGCTTGGCGAAGGCCCGTCTGGCCAGTCGGTGGCAAACTCAAGCACCTCATGGCGCCGCTTGGCCGCCGCCAGAGCCAGCCCGGCACGGCGCAGCAAGGTGGTGCTGTTTTGTCCGTCTTGCGGGTACAGAGCAATGCCGGTGCTGACCTCAATGTCCAGCCGCTGCCCATCAATGGGCACCGGCGCACGCACTGCGTCGATGACTTGTCGCATCAACGCCGTGGCACTGTCCCGGTCGGCACCAGGCAGCAGCAGCGCATACTGATCTGCCCACAAACGCGCCACGGTGTTGTCACTGCCCACCACACCCAGGATGCGTGTTGCCACTGCGCAAAGCAAGCGGTCGCCGACCGCATGACCCAGCGCATTGTTGATCGGCGCAAAGCGGTTGATGTCCAGCAGCACCAGAGCCCCGCTGTCTGTGGCAGTGCGGGCCTCAAACAGCTCAGTGAAACGGGTGCGGTTGGGCAAATTGGTTAATGGATCGACATAGGCTAGCCGCAGGATTTTTGCTTCACGGCTGGCGATGCTGTCGCGCATGGTGCGCAGCGCCCGCAGCAGCGCACCAATTTCACCGCGCTGGCCCTGCGGCACGTCCAGGTCATAGTGGCCTGAGGCAATGTCGCGCGCCAAAGTTACCGCTGAGCGCACCGGCATGACAATGCCGCGCGCAATGAACCATGCCAGCAGTGCACCGATCACCAGCGCCGCAACCGCCAGCCAGATCACCAGTTGCCGCGCCCGGGCGGCCGCCAGTTTGAGCTGCTCCAGCTCCGACTGCATCATTTGCTGTAAGTGTTCTTCGAGCGATTTGGTATCGAAGAGCAGCGTGTTGAGCACCTTGTGCGTGCGGTCTTCAAAATAAATACGTGCGCTGGCTGTGCCTTCAATTTCAATCAGCTCGACCGTCTCTTGCAGCAGCACGCTGTAGCGCTGGCGCAAGTCACTCACATGGTCAATTTCACCCTGCACCTGCGCGCTCAGCATGGTCATGTCAAGGTCACTGACCGCTTTGCCAGATGCCGCAATCTCACTGTCCAGAGCCGCGTAGAGCTTGACCCGCTCGTCACGCGCCGTGGTCTGCAACAAATTGAGCAGAATGATCGCCTCAGCCTGTGCATGCTGGTTGATACGCTGCGCCAATAGCGCGCGGCGCGCCTGGAAGTTGACGATGTTCTGCGTGGTAGCCGTCAAATTATCCAAACGCTGCAGGGAAACAGCCGCCACGGCAACTAACAGCGACAGCAAGACAGAGAACGCCAAAATCAGGCGGGTACGAATCGACATCGTTTTAAACATCAGTTGGAATCCACAATATAGCCCAGGTTACACGAGTCAAGGCGGCGGCTGCACTGCGACATAAAAAATCGCCGTCTCTGGATGAAACGCATACCACGCAAACCAATACCCCACCACGGCTGGAATCTCCACGCCACCGGCATCGTGAACCGTGGCACGCCCCGCGCGTTGGTCAAAGCGAATCGTCACTGCCTTGCCGGCCAACCGGTCTGTCACCACCCCGTTGGTTTTGGCCAATTCAACAAACGGATAGGCTTTGGACTTGCTACCCATTGTGACACCGAGTACCCGCTCTTTGGGATGAAAGCCGGCCGACCTGAATCGCAATGGAAACATGATTTCAGTGCTGCTGTCATAGCCCGCGTAGGGGTCACGGTCATAGGCCCGTGGATTGCCGGTTTCGGGTGTTAACACTTGCGTCGCAGTGTGATTTTTGCGCCAATCAGCCCACGTGGAATGCGTCACTGCCAGGCGAGTAAGGTGCTGCCCCTTCATCGGTCCGCTGATGGCCTGGGCCATGAGCTGCGACCACAGCGACCCGGTTTGCCGGTCATACAGTAGCACGTCGTTGTTGTAGAGCAAACCTGACACGCCAAAGCTGAGCACCTTGCCATTCACGCGGCGATCAAACGCCACACCGGTGCCACACAGCGGGCAATAGGTGATGGCGACCGGCTCTTTTTCGAACTGGTCATTGACCACCTCGTGCCAGTTCAGAATGCGCAACGGGTAGGCCCGTGCGATGTCTTGCACCTGCAAACCAAGCACCTGGTCGTCAGGCTGCAAAAAATCAGCATTGGTCGCGTTCACAAACTGCGGTTGGTCAATAGCCGGAATGCCATCCTTGGCCGGTCCGCCAGAAACGATTTGATCCGCTGGAATCAGCGCCTGTTTCAGATCAAAACCGTTCTTGACCTGTGCACTCAGACTGCTGCATGAAAGCAAAACAGCCAGCAGCCAGAGCCGCAGGCCTTGTTGCATTTGACGCGATAGCGGGTTCACGATGGGCGTGCCAATATTGACGGATTACGGGTGCACCACAATCCCCAACATTGGGTCAAACGGCTCGTTCCAGGGTGCTGCATCAATATGTCGCTGGGCAAATTCCACGCCAGCTTTCCAGCGCGCACGAATGCCCGCCGGGGTGAAGTCGATGTCTTTGCTGTGGTCTTCGCCAGCCAGCACCGGGGCTTGCATGGGTAGCACATGCATCACGGTGCCGCAGCCCCAGCCCAGCAGCTCCCGGGCTTCTGGGCTTGATTTGATCGCAGGCGGTAACAGTCGCCCCAACTCACGCACGATGTGACGCAAGTGGTGAATTTGTTGCTGATACCGTATCTGATTCGTTGCTCGGCTGGCAAATTGAATGTCTTTCAGACGGCTGCTGACTTGCGCAATGGTTTCAGGGATGGCCCCTTCCTGCTGCCACAACTGGGCTGCGAAGACCACGGCATCTTGGCGCGGGTTGTCGTCCATCACCACCTCCAGTGGCGTGTTGGAGTAAATACCGCCGTCCCAGTACGGCTCACCGTCAATCATCACCGCCGGAAACGCCGGAGGCAGTGCGCCTGAGGCCATGACGTGGTCCAACGTGAAGGCCGTGTCACGGCTGTCAAAGTAGCGCATCTGCCCATTGCGCGCGTTCACCGCGCCCAGCGTCAGCCGTGTGGCATGGGCATTGATGCGGCCCAAATTGACCAGCTTGTCCAGCGTGTCGCGCAAAGGCTCAGTGCTGTAAAAACTCGCTTGCGTGATGCCCACCCGGTTGTGCGTGCCCAGCAAAGCGCTTGGGTTGAGCTTAAAAAATCCTGGAATACCGTTGCTCACTGTCACCATGTTGTGCACCAGGTTGAGCATGCCAAAGGTGTTCCACAGGGACGAAGAAGTATGAGCGCTCGACACCAAATCCCAAAATTCCCGCAAACGGTCTATGCGGTGCTCAGGCTTGTTGCCAGCGATGATGGCCCCATTGATGGCGCCGATGGACGTGCCCACCACCCAGTCGGGCTCAATACCCGCGCTGTGCATGGCCTCGTATACCCCGGCCTGGAAAGCGCCCAAGGCACCGCCGCCTTGCATCACCAGCACCACGCGATTGGGTAATTCACTTTGGGGTTTCGTTGGTGCCACAGCGGGTGGACTTGAAAGTTTTTTGGCTATTACCATGACTCATTCTCCTGTTGTGGTTGCCGAGTTGTCGGCGAGGTAGTCGAACAAAACACGTCCATACGGCAGGGTCAGGTCGGCAATAAAGTGCAGGCCACCAAGTGCCTTGTGCACCGGCAAATCGGCCACCGGCGCATTGGCGTGCGGCACCAGGTGCAGGCGCGCCGGGCCTGACCAGGCTCCTTGCACGGCAATGTCTGTCAGGTTGTAGGCCACCAGTTGGGCAATAGCAAGCGCACCGTCCACGCCTGGAATGAGTTTGAGGTTGACCTGGGTTTTGCCCATTTTTTCAATGATGGAGGCCGAGGAGCACTGCTTTTTGCCTGCCACGTCGTAGAGCAAATGTTGGTGCTTGTATCCCATGGTGCCCACGGCGACCTGAACGCCCGCGTAATCCAGCGTTCCGGTGAGTGTGTCTTGCACGACGGCCAATTTGGGATGGCCATATTTTTTTGGAAAGCCCCAAATCTCGCGCCCGCCAGCAATCGGAGGCTCGTCATCAAGGTACATCTGCGCGGTGAAGTTGACATGCTCGCCGCGATACAGCGCCGGTATCACCACGCCAGATTCGGTGTAGCTGCCAAACCCGGCCGAATCAGGCATGGAGATAAATTCGTAAAGCACCGTGTTACTGCCATCGGGCTCCAGTGGTTCGGGTAGCGCGTCGCGAATCGCCTGGGGGTCTGATTCGTAAGTGATGATCAGGTACTCGCGGTCAATGAAACGGTACGGCCCGCGCGGATACGAGGGTGATGCCGCTGGCATCGAAGGCAATTGCAGAATGTCCTTGATATTCATGATGATGGGCGCTTTCAGTGTGCCGTCCAGCCGCCATCAATCGGAATCACCGCACCGGTGATGGACGCCGCCGCGTCACTGGCCAGAAAACCTGCCAGCGCTGCCACCTGCTCGACGGTGACAAATTTTTTCGTCGGCTGAGCGGTGAGCAGCACGTTTTGAATCACCTCGGCCTCGGTGATGCCGCGCGCCTTGGCGGTTTCAGGAATCTGCTTTTCTACCAACGGCGTCCAGACATAACCGGGGCATACCGCGTTGACAGTAATGCCTTGTTCCGCTACTTCCAGTGCCACCGTTTTGGTTAACCCGGCAATACCATGCTTGGCGGCTACGTAGGCCGACTTGAAGGGCGAGGCCACCAATGCGTGAGCGGAAGCCACCTGAATGATGCGGCCCCACTGTTTCTTTTTCATGTGCGGCAAAGCCAGCCGCGTGGTGTGAAAAGCCGACGTTAAATTGATCGCCAAAATGGCATCCCACTTGGCCGTTGGGAATTCATCAACGGGTGCGACGAACTGAATGCCTGCGTTGTTGACCAGAATGTCCACACCCCCAAACTCGGCATTTACCGATGCGAACATGGCCTCAATCGCCTCGGGCTGGCTCATGTCGGCCCCATCAAAACGGACTGTGACCGGGTATTGCGCAGCCAGTTTGGCGCGCGTTGACTCGATCTCTGCGGCATCTCCCATGCCATTGAGAATGATGTTGGCGCCAGCCTTGGCAAATTGCTCGGCAATGCCCAAACCAATACCGCTGGTGGACCCGGTAACGAGCGCAGTTTTTCCTGAAAGCATGTTGAATTCCTCATAACGGGGTGAATAAAAGACCAGAGCCGATCCATGCGTTGTGTCCTTCGTTTGTCGCTGCGCACAGGCTATTTCTTACATTGACTTGCGCGCCGATGGCATTTAGGAGGCACATTGCAGGCACAGCGAGAGGTTCTTGGCTAAACGCCCAGCAAGCGTAACGCCACAATGGCCAGCCCAAAACCACTGATGACTGCGCCATACAGTACGCCACGCCAGCGGTGGCTGCCGTTGACTGTGCAAGCAGCGTAGCCAGCCGCGAACAAAGCCAATACCAGCACCCAACAGGCGCTGGCAAACGCGATGCCCAAAGGCAACCAACCCAGCGATACCCCGACAAACGCCACGGCTGGCACCAAACCTGGCACCACCACCACCATCGACTTCCGCAAAAACGCCAGACTGGCCCGCCAAGATGGACGCTGCTTGTACGCAATCTCATCGGCCAGGCGGCGTGCGAAAGCCTCTGCCACTGCGTTGGCGACCAAGGTGATAAAAATGGTGGCGATGGCATGCCACTCGGTCAAGGCCGCACCTTCGAGCACAGTCAAAAGCGCCAGCACAATGATGGAGCCGTTCAGTAGTTTGTAGAGTTTGAAGCCGGCGGCTTCTGCTGCGCTGGTTTGCATGGGTGGGCTTGACAAAATGGGATGCCAGAAAAAAATTGGCTTCGTCACTTTGTCGTTGGTGGGCTGCATAAACTTACACAACCCAAAAGTGCAACCCTTATGCCGCTTGCTGCACTTTCAGCCACTCTGTGGGGGAGCAACCGAGCTTGCGCACAAAGGCGCGGGTTAACGCACTGGCGCTGCCGTAGCCCACATCATCTGCGACGTGCTTGAGTTGCCGACCCTTTTTGAGTAACCCTTGGGCCGTCATCACACGCCATGAGGCCAGATAGTCAGCCGGAGTGTCGCCTGTCACCTCGCGAAACCGCGCGGCAAAGCGCGCGCGTGACATGCCGGCCAAAGCCGCCATGCTGGACAAGTCACGCGCCTGCGCGGGGTCGGCATGAATGGCGGCAATGGTTTTGGCCAATCGGGCATCCGCTAGCCCTGCCAAGGTGCCGCCTTGCGTCAAACCCTGGCCAATGCAATGGCGTAAGAGTCGGATCATCAGCACCTCACACAGGCGGTCCAGCACCGCCTGGCGGCCATTGTTTTGGGCAAAAGCCTCTTCAAACATCAAACTCAGCAACGCTGCGATACCCGTCAGTTCGCTCAGCTTGACCATAACGACGCTTGGGAGTGAGTCGGTGATCGGGTTGCGACCACCACCACCAAACTGCACCGTGGCACACACCACATCAGCCCCCGCTCGGTCGTCTGCTACCAACCGGTGCGTATCGGGGCGTGGTAGAAACAACAAAGTGGGCTCGGTGATGTCAAAAACCTGCTGTTTCACGCCGATGACTTGAACCGGCCCGCGCCGAATCAAGTGGATGTGTCCGCGCAAACTGTCCTGCGCAAAGTCATGAACGCCACAGATGTTGCCGGTATAGAACACGCCCGCGTGCATGGAAAAGTGAGAAAGCAGTGTGGTGAGTCTGTCCATGGTCTTCTGATACGAATGGTGATGTGGTTGAGACTTTAAACACTTTTCCTATTAATGAACTCGGGAATCATGCGACCTTGTTGCGATTTTGAACATTGAAAGACCACCATGGCCAATATCAAGATGTACAGCGCACGGACTTTATTTGAAGTGATGTGTAAGAAATCAAAGTCTGACAACGTCTAAGCAAACAGGAACGCTTTTTTTCCACCCGCAACCACCTTTAGGAGATACCCATGAAACACAATCCTTCCGCCGTCCGCTCGGCTGTTCTGGCTTCCATCTTCGGCATGGCCTTCGGTGCCCCCGCCGCCTTCGCCCAAAGCCCTTGTGCACCGCGCAATCCCTGTGCACCTCGCAAGATGAATCCGTGTTCGGCCAAAAACCCGTGCGCCGCGAAAATGGTCAAGAACCCCTGTGCGGCCAAAAATCCTTGCGCAGCAAAAAACCCCTGTGCAGCCAAAAATCCCTGTTCGGCCAAGAACCCCTGCGCAGCCAGCGGCAAAGTTGACCCCAAGTTGGTCACGCGCCCCGCTGGCACCCAGTTGGCCACAGGCAAGACATCTGAACTCGTGGCACTCGGCAAGAAGCTGTTTTCCGACACCAAGCTCAGCACCAACGGCTTGTCATGCAATTCGTGCCATTTCAGCGGTAATGCGTACATGAAAACGTTTTCTCAGCCGTACCCGCACTTTGTGCAAATGGCCGACGACCGCGGTGGTATGAAAAAGATTGAACTCGATGAGATGGTGAACTTTTGCATGGTCGTCCCCATGGCAGCCAAGCCGCTGGCCTGGGATTCGCGTGAGCTGGCAGCCTTGACGGCCTACACCGCCACGGTGCAAAAAACCTTCAAACCCAAAGCAGGTGCTGCAGCCAACCCTTGCGCCGCCAAAAATCCGTGCGCTGCCAAGAGCCCTTGCTCTGCCAAAAACCCTTGCAGCGCCAAAATGACCAAGAACCCTTGTGCCGCTAAAAATCCGTGTGCCGCCAAGAATCCTTGTGCTGCCAAAAAGAGCCCCTGTGCCGCCAGGATGTAAGCAACGGGTGATCAAAGGGTGACCAAAGAGGTCAGCATGCCAGTCGCGCCGCACTTGCAAGGTCTGTCAACAGCAGAACTGGTTGCCATGCGCGCGGCTGGTGCAGACGTCACCGAGTGCTACCGCGTGCTGACCAAGGGCGAACTCAATATCGTCGGCGAGGTCTTGCGCGGGGGCGGTGAGTTCATCGAGCTCAATCACTTTCCCGATGACGACGTGTTTGATCAGGCCACCCAGTCGCAGTATTACTACCATGCGCACCGGGGGCTGGCCGGTGAACACGGCCACTTTCATACCTTTTTGCGTCCGCCCGGCATGCCCGAAGGCATGCAACCGGTTGCGCATAAAAATGCCTCCGAGCCATGGCCGGAAGGGCGTGAGGCGCTATCGCATTTGATAGGCATTTCGATGGATGCCTATGGCTTTCCGATGGGCTTGTTCACCACCAACCGCTGGGTCACGGCCGAGGCCTGGTACCGTGCCGAAGACGTGATGCAGTTGCTTGAGCGCTTTCAGATTGACCACGCGGCGCCGTCCTGGCCAGTGAACCGTTGGATCAGCGCCCTGTTTGTCCTGTTTCGCCCGCAGATGCGTCAGTTGCTGCTTGAGCGCGACAAAAAGGTGGCGCAATGGGCAGCGCAACACCCAGGCGCAGACGTGTTTGAAGACCGCGCGCTGGACATCACCAGTTGGGTCGCCATCTCTGTCGAAGATCAGATCAACCAAGTCAACGTGCTGCTCGGGCAAAGCCAAGCCTGAAGTTGATTCCCCTTTCTTTAACCTTTTGAACAAGGAAATTCACCATGAACAAGCGTCACTTCACACAAGCCCTGGCTCTGAGCGCCCTCATGGCCACATCCAGCACGGTGTTTGCCGACACAACCGCCGTGCAAGGCACACACACCTTGAGCAGCAAACACAACTTCAGTACCTTGGTGTCGCGTGTCGAAGCGGCTGTGGCGCAGCAAAAAATGGGCTTGGTTGCCACGGCCAGTGCCAGCGCAGGGGCGGCTGGGCGTGGCATCAAGATACCTGGCAATACCGTGCTGATGGTGTTTCGCAACGATTACGCGGTGCGCATGCTGCAAGCCAGCGTGGCGGCCGGCATTGAAGCCCCCATCCGACTGTATGTGACCGAAAACACCGATGGCACAGCCAACCTGACGTATCGCACTCCCAGTGCAGTGTTTGCACCGTACCCGTCGGACAAACTGCACGACATGGCAGCCGAGCTGGATCCGATCTTTGAGCGGATCGCCCGTGATGCTGTCGGCGGCTAAGCCTACAGGGTCCGTCTCTGCACTGTCAGTTTCTTCGTTGACAGCCCCACGCCAGACATTGGCACTGGCGCTGGGCGGCATGACGCTGCTGGGTGTGGCGCTGCACCTCGCGCCCGGCGGCTGGCGGCCGCTTGTGCTGTGGCTCACCGGCCTGGTGCTGGGCATGGCGCTTTACCACGCGTCATTTGGCTTTGCCAGCGCTTATCGGCGCATGATCGTGGCGCGCGACATGCGTGGTGTGCGGGCGCAACTGCTGTTGCTGGCACTGACCACCCTGTTGTTTGCCCCCGTGTTGGCCGCTGGAGCCATTTTTGGTCAAGGCGTGGGCGGTGCCTGGGCGCCCGTGGGTGTCTCTGTGGCAGTAGGTGCCTTCCTGTTTGGCATTGGCATGCAGATCGCAGGTGGCTGTGGGTCGGGCACGCTTTACACCGCAGGCGGGGGTAGCCTGCGCATGATGATGGTGTTGATCTTTGCGTGCATCGGCTCATTCTGGGCCAGTTTGCACATGGGCTGGTGGCAGCAACTGCCGTCTCTTGATGCTGTGGTGTTGTCCGAGGTGATGGATTGGAAATGGGCGCTGCTACTGCAACTTGGCGTGATCGGGGCGTTGGCTTGGGCTTTGGGTGCATTCGCCAAAAAACCGGTGGTGCGCGCGCCATTGACTGCGCGCACCCTGTGGTCACGGTTGCTTGCTGGCCCGTGGCCGGTGCTGGCCGCGGCAGTGGTGCTGGCTTTGGGTAACCTGAGCACCCTGGTGACCGCGGGCCACCCGTGGTCAATCACCTGGGGCTTTACGCTGTGGGGGGCGCGCGCCGCGCAGACATTGGGTTGGCAAGCCTCTTCCAGCGGTTTCTGGCAAGGTGAATTTCAAAGTGAAGCGTTGGCGGGTGGTTTGCTGCAAGACACCACATCGATGATGGATATGGCCATCATGCTCGGGGCACTGTGCGCCGCGACGCTTGCTGGGCGTTTTGCACCCAAATGGGACTTTTCCTGGCAGTCGCTAGCCGCCGCCATGCTGGGCGGGCTAATGCTGGGCTATGGCTCGCGCATTGCGTATGGTTGCAATATTGGTGCGTTCATCTCAGGCGTGGCATCGGGCAGCTTGCACGGTTGGTTGTGGATTGCCGCTGCGTTGCCGGGAACCTGGCTTGGCATTCACCTGCGCAGGCGGTTTGGCTTGGCCGATTGAGCCCTTAGATCACCTCTTGAGTGGCATTTAAAAATTTAAACGTTTTATGGCTCTAGCCCTTATAGGAAATTCGCAATAAGCTATTTAAATTATAGCAATTAATTTTTTTGCATGCCGGGTGTAAGAACCTGATCGCCGCACCGACTATAGAAGCAGCACAAAATGAAAAGCGTTTTGTGCAAAACCGTATTTACCCACCCTTATTTATCTTTAAAGGACATCCCCATGAAAGCACTCTCCACATCACGTTACGCCACCGCTGCTGGCCTAGCTCTTGCCATGAGCGCCGCCCTGACCATTGCCGCTGCCCCCATCGCCGCCCAAGCGGCTGACACTGAAAAGTGTTTTGGTGTGGCACTGAAGGGCAAGAACGACTGCAAAGCGGGTGCTGGCACCACTTGCGCGGGCACGTCCAAGGTCGATTACCAAGGCAACGCCTGGTCGATGGTGCCCAAGGGTACTTGCGAGAAAACCGTGTCCAAAACTTCCCCGACCGGCCACGGTCAGATGAAAGAGTTCAAGGAAGTCAAGGCCTGAGCTATATCGAGCCGACTGGAGCACCTGGCATGTTGAACCCAAGCAACAAACTGACGAAGTCCCAGGTTGCTCGCACCCACACCTTGCCCGCTCGGGCAGGTGTCGGGCTCAAACCCGAACATTTTCAGGACATTCTGGCCACCCACCCAGACATCGGTTTCTTCGAAGTCCATGCCGAGAATTACATGGTGGCGGGGGGGCCGTTTCACCACTACCTCGGCCGCATCCGCGAACATTACCCGCTGTCGATTCACGGCGTGGGTTTGTCCATTGGGGCAGATGCGCCCTTGGATGTTGAACATCTCAATGCCCTGCAGCGCCTGCTGCATAAGTACCAGCCACAATCATTTTCAGAGCACTTGGCTTGGTCAACGCACGGCCCCACATTCTTGAATGACTTGCTGCCGTTGCCCTACAACACCGCCACCTTGCAGCGCGTGTGCGACCACATTGACCAAGTGCAGGCGCACTTGGGACGACGCATGTTGCTGGAGAACCCGGCCACTTATGTCGAATTTGCCGCCTCCACCTGGGACGAATCAGCTTTTATCTCTGAGGTGCTACGCCGCACAGGTTGCGCTCTGTTGCTGGACGTGAACAACGTGTATGTCAGCAGTGTCAACCATCAGCGCGACGCGCACGCATTCATCAAATCACTGCCGCTGGCACAGGTAGGCGAAATTCACCTGGCAGGCTTTGCCGAACAGATCGATGGCAACGCAGACCGATTACTCATTGACAGCCACGGCTCACCGGTGGCGCAAGCCGTGTGGGATTTGTATGCCTACACGCTGGGGCTGACCGGCCCAGTGGCGACCCTGCTGGAGCGCGACAACGACATTCCCGCCTGGCCGGTGCTGTTGGCTGAGGCGGTGCTGGCCGAGGGTCACTTGCGCACAGCCGCAGCGGGCAAACAACAACCCACAAAGCAGCCCACACAGCGGCAGGTCTTGAATGAGGTGCCCGCATGAGCACCCAGACTGCCTTTGCCCAAGCTTTGCTTGACGCCACACAGCCTACGCCAAGCGGCCTGATCACCTGCAACGGCTCTGACCCGACCCTGCGGTTCGCGGTGTACCGCAACAACGTCATGGTGTCATTGATCGACGCGCTGGCAGATACGTATCCCGTGGTACAGCGTTTGGTGGGTGAAGATTTCTTTCGGGCCATGGCGCGCGTGTTTGCGCAGGCTAACCCACCGCGCTCGGCGGTCATGGCAAGCTACGGGCAAGACTTTGCAGACTTTGTTGAAACTTTTCCGCCTGCAGCCAGCGTGCCTTACCTGGCCGATGTGGCGCGGCTGGAAATGGCGCGGGTGCTGGCTTACCACGCGGCAGATCTTGCGCCCATTGAGACCCGCGTGTTGCAGGCCGCCTTGGCCGACCCGGAGCAACTTGTGTCTTTGCAACTGGTGCTGCATCCATCGCTGCACGTGCTGGCTTCCCTGTTTTCGGTGGCATCAATATGGGCTGCGCATCAGACAGATGGCAGCGACCCGTGCGTCGACCCGGACGTGGCACAGACCCTGCTGGTTTACCGCGACGCACTGGAAGTCGTTTTTCTGGCAGTAGCACCTGCCGTCGCGGCGTTTGTCATTGCGTTGCAATCTGGCCAGACCTTATCAGACGCCGCAGACGCTGCCAGCCGGGTTGAGACCGACTTTGATTTAACCAGCGCCCTGGCGTTGCTGCTTCGCCTGCAACTCATCACACACATCACCCATATCACCCAGCCCAGTATCGGAGACCTGCCCCATGAACACACGCACTGAAAAATATGCCCCAAATCAGCCCACTGGCGACGGGTTGTTGACCAGCCTGGTTCTGCGGTTCGTTGACATCGCCCAGCGCATCCCCAACACCCTGGTGGCCTTTGTGGCGCGCTTTTCCATTGCCGCCGTGTTCTGGAAATCTGGCGAGACCAAGATTCAAGGCTTTGCCGTTGATATCGTCAATCGCGAATTCACGTTGGGCTGGCCACGCCTGTCGGACTCGGTCGTGGATTTGTTCCGCGATGAATACCAACTGCCCCTGGTTCCGCCCGAGATTGCGGCCACCATGGCGGCCACTGCCGAACACCTTTTCCCGATCCTGTTGCTGTTTGGCATTGCCACCCGGCTGTCGGCCTTGGCCCTGCTGGGCATGACGATGACCATCCAGTTGTTTGTCTATCCAGATGCTTACCCCACCCACGGCACGTGGGCGGCGGTGCTGCTGTATCTGATGGTGCATGGGCCAGGCAAGCTGTCTTTAGACCACTGGATTGCCCGGCGTTACGCCTGAGCCCCAAAGATGAACACCGCATTGGGTTGGTTGGGTGGTCATCTGGCACGCTATCTGGCCAAAGAGGTACATGTTCACTCTGCCGTACCTGCTACCCGCCCTGAGCGCTTGCTGGCCACCTTGCAGCCCGGCGACGTGTTGCTGGTGGAGGGCCACAGCCGGGTCAGCATCGCCATCAAATACCTGACACAGTCCACCTGGTCTCATGCGGCGCTGTATGTGGGCCATGCGTTGGCCGATGCCGGCAAAAACCCTGAGCACTGTTTTGTCGAAGCCGACACCGTAGAAGGGGTTCGCAGTGTGGGCATCAAAGCGTTTGCCGGGCTGCATTCACGCATTTGTCGCCCGGTGGGCTTGACCCCTGAAGACCGCCAGAAGCTGAGCACCTTTGCCATCTCCCGCCTTGGCAGCCAGTACGATTTGCGCAACGTAATTGATCTGGCCCGCTACCTGTTTCCCACACCACCGGTGCCGTTGCGCTTTCGGCGCAACATGCTGGCGCTTGGCAGCGGCGACCCGACACGCGCTATTTGCTCAACCTTGATTGCCCAGGCGTTTCAATCCATTCGCTATCCCATCCTGCCCATCACAAGCATCCAAAACGATGACAGGCCTGATTGCCCCGCCTGCGTCAATGAAATTTTGAGTGTGCGCCACCACAGTCTTTTTGCGCCGCGTGACTTTGATGTGTCGCCGTACTTTGAGGTGATCAAGCCCACCATCGAGGCGGGGTTTGATTTTCATGCGTTGAAGTGGGGTGAGCAGGCGGGTTGACGGATTCAGCCTTTGATTGACGCCCTGCAGTTGCGGTGGGTTGAATGGGGCAGGTATGCAGTGATTCGAAATCGTCTACTACTTGTCCTGAGTGTCGTGATGCTCGTCAAAACCCTTGGCATAGGCCTTCATGGCCTGACTTAAAAACGGCACCTGCAAACTGAAATTCTTGCAGCCCGAGCACATCATGACGTGCACCTTTAAATTCACCTTTTCAGCCAACGAGAGTGATCGCTCCTGGGATTCGGAGATCAGTTTGGTGGCTTGCTTGCAATTCATCATGCGTGTTCTCCCTTAAGGAACCATGTGTTCTCCAGACACTCGCGCAGACGCAGTCGCGAGCGGTGCAGCATCACATTCAGGTTGGTGGTGGTGATGCCCACCGTGGCGCAAATCTCTGCTGTCTCGAGCTCAATAAATTCTTTCATCATGAACACCCTGGCCTGGTTGCCAGGCAGGCCCTCCAGGCAGGCTTCAAACACTTTCCAAAACTGGTTTTGATGCAGGGCATTTTGGGGGTTACCCCAAGTGGCCGGTTTTTCATCGGCCTGCCAAAAGCCTTTGCGATCGAATAATTCAAAAAAGTCTTCTGCCTCTTCGTCTTCGCGCAGCAGACTGCTGGCATCGACCATGCGCTGTTTTTGGCGCAAGACATCGGCAATTTTGTTGCGCAAAATGGCGAACACCCAGGTTTTCAGTGCGGCCCGCCCGGCGAAAGACCGGGCATTTTTCAGCGCCCCAATGAGCGCCTCTTGCACGGCATCTTCTGCGGCATGGCTGTTGGAGAGTTGTAGCGTTGCAAATTTCACCATCTGACGGCGCAAGTCATTTAAAAATGCCGTGTCAGACAAAATTGAGGTATCGGGCGCATCCAAGGCCATTGCGTCAGTTGCGGGTGTGTCTTTCATTGATTTCCTCGCGGCGTCATTTCATTCTTGGCGGCACTGTAACTTGCCACGCAGTAGGGCACCAAATAATTCAACGCCACATGAATCCAGGAGATGTCAGCGCCCGCCAATATGGCACCGCCCTGGTTGACCAGGTTCAGGATGCTGCCCACCACCAAGGCAATGCGCAGTGAGTTTTTGACAATCTTGCTAGAGCAAGCCACTTGAAAGAGTTTTTGCATTAGTTGTTTTCCACCATGGGTGCTATCTGCGTCTGTGGGTTTTCAGAAAACCGCCTGATAAAGCCCCGGTCAATCCAGTCTTTCCAGCGCCACACCCATTGTCCTTCAGCCGACCAGTGCCCCCAGGATGCCACGGCATAACATGGACCGCAAGCCAACAGATACAGCGAGCGGCGCTTAGGTAAATAGGGCCGCAATGTGCCACCACTGAGCGCAGCCAACAAATTTTGACCCAACACAGGGCCCACATGAACTGCGTGGACTCCAGAGCGCGACATGACGGCATCCGCGCGGGCGCATATGTCACCCGCAGCAAACACATTCGGGTGCGACACGCTGCGGTGGTACTTGTCCACCAGGATGTAGCCATGCGCATCGAGCCCGAGTTTGGAGTGCGCCAACCAAGCGACGGGGCGTGCGCCAGTGGCAGCGATCACCAAGTCGGCTGGCACAAGCTGGCCAGTCGCCAATAAAACACCGTCTGGTGTACCCACACCACGTGCCAAGTGCAAACCCAGCCCGACACGCTCTGCAAACCGTTGCACACGGGTTTGAACACCTTTGGCGTGTCCAGGCAGCAGCCCTGACTCTGACGCGACCAGGTCAACACACCCGTCAACACCCGTTTGTTTGAATGCCTGTTGTGCGGCCAGTGCCAGCTCAATCCCAGCGGCGCCACCCCCCACCACGACCAATTTGTAGTTCTTCTTCGCCTTGGCTGCAGCCAGAATGCGCGGCCAACTGGCAAAAAAGTCGTCAAGTGGTTTCACCGGCAACAGCTTGTCGCCGAGGGACTGTAGCCACGAGGTATCTGTTTCGCTGCCAATGTCGAGTGACAACACGTCGTACTCAATCCATTGACCTTGTGCCAAGCGAACACTGCGCCTGGCAGCGTCGATACCAACGATGTGGTCGAGTACCCCTCGGGCGCCCGCAGCTTGAATCAAATGGTCAAGGTCAACCCAGCACTCGGCCTGTGTGTAATGCCCCGCAACCCAACCAGGCAACATGCCGGAATAATTCTGATGCTTTGAGGGCGTGATCAGAACAACATCAATTCCCGCAGGTCGCTGCTTCGCCAATGCACGCAAGACTGACAGATGCGCATGGCCCCCACCGACCAAAACGAGTCTTTTTGTCACGCGTTCGCCTACAGAAAATGGCGTTGAACCAGACGCGCAGCCGCTTTGCTGCGCTCAGGTGAAGTCAGATCGTCTTTACTGAGGTAGAAAAAAGTGTCTGGATGACCTAATTGGGCAGCCGCTGCAGGTGTCAGGTCAACGCCCATGATGTTGGCCTGGATGCTGGCCCGCTTGGCGATACGTTCCAGCGCAGAACGGGCTTGCTCCAACGACAGCATGGCCGCAAACAGGACGGGAACACGAGGCGACACGTTCTTTAGTTGTAAAAAAACTTCTTCGGCTGACTCAGGGATAGATGACGACAAGGCCAGCGAAATGACTGCCCCCGCAATGCCAGACGTCTGACTTGTCAGGCCACTGATGTGTTCTAGTTTGACAGTGCTAAATCCAGCTTCCTCCAGGAATGGTTTCATGACCGAGACGATAAAGGTGTGCGGGCGAGCGATAAGAACGGTTTTAGACATGGGGCGCTTCTCTGGTGTGACGATAAGAGGTTTAGTCGCAGCAGCCCCCAGATTTGTTACACATCAATGACTCAAGGGCGTGGCAGTTGGCCATGCGACTTCATGGGTCAAAAAAATATCAATGACGGTGTAAGCATTGATGTGGGTCCACCGACTATGTCCGTGAAAGTCTTGTTTTAACTTGACCTTCAAAGTCTTTTCATCCATGTTGCCCTTTGCTCTTTCCAAGGATTTTCCCATGAACCATCTCTCGTCCAAGATTGCCAAAACCCTCGCGTCCGCTGTTGTGACCGCCGCAGCCCTTTCCGGCGGCGCGTTTGCTGCTGGCTGCGCTGGCACCAAATGTGGCCCAAAATCAAGCATGGCGAAATGCGGTGCATGCAAAGCCAAGTGTGGCGCAACTGCGCCTCAATGCGCTGCCAGCAAAGCCAAGGCTAAGAAAATGAAAGCAAAGTGCGGCGCATCCAAAACGAAATGCGGTGCCAAAAGTGGTGGCTGCGCAGCCGTCAAGCAATAAGAGCTATTTCCCATCTCATATTCTTCAGGAGAAACACCATGAATTCGATGTCATCTACTCTCGCCAAAGCTCTGGCTATGGCTGTGGTCACTACAGCAGCTCTGGGCGGCTGTTCCATGATGTGTCGCGCCTGCACGGGCAACAAATGTGGCGCCAAAAGTACCATGCAGAAATGTGGCGCTTGTAAAGCCAAATGCGGTGCTTGTGCTGCCAAGCAATAGTTTTCATTTCTGTTGTCTTACGGTAACCGGCTGGCCAGCTACCGGATTTGATACTTTGAGCCATGACAGCTTCATCACTTCTGCGACGTCACTGGCGCGCTGCTTCCAATGCACAGATTGATCTGGCAATTGGCAGCGCGCGCGCCAGTGTGGCGGCATTTTCTGCAGCTACCGCAGAGCACGGGTCTTTGATTCAGAACTGGATTGCTGGCCGCAAGGTGTTGGAGTTTGAGCACTATCCACCCGATGATCTGGTTGACCTGCGTAAAGGTTCGCAGTTTTACTACCATTCACATCGTGATGGTGACCAAGAGCACGGGCATTTGCACTTGTTTTGGCACGCCACAGCGACAGGTCGCAGGCGGTATTTGAAACCAGGCAAGCCCAGGTGGAATCAAACAGAGCCGACACATCTTTTTGCTATCTCGCTGGACGCACGGGGCCTTCCTGTTGGCTTGTTCACCGTGAACCAATGGGTGACAGATGGTCACTGGTTTGATGCCGCCACCACTCTGGCTTGTGTCGATCGGTTCGCGCTGGGCAACATGGCAGGGTACGAGCACTCGTGCAGTTGGTTGACGAGTTTTGTCCGCCTGTATCGACCATTGATCAGTGAACTGCTCATGCTGCGTGACAAGCGCATGGCCCGCAGGTCCAATTTATCAAAAGCCCTGCAAGATCAGACTTTGGAAGTGCTGAGTCTGACACCTATTGATTGGGCGGCCGACATCGATGCCTTAGAGGCAGAGTCTGTTCGACGTGGCAATTAGCCCAACGATGTTGCCAACCAGAATTTAACTTCGGTCTAAAAAAATCACTTGAGAGCCTTTTATGAAAATTGCAAAACTTGTCCTATCGACACTTCTTTCCCTTGGCGCGATGGCTTCGCAAGCGCTCGACATTCAAGCTTATTCAGCCGCAGCGTTGGCTCAGGCGCAGAGCGCTAACAAGCCCGTGGCCTTGCATTTCCACGCAGGCTGGTGTCCAACCTGTCGCGCCCAGGAAAAAGTGCTGAAAGATCTGAAATCAGAAGCCGGTCTGGATCTGACAGTGCTGGTGGCGAATTACGACACCGAGAAAGACCTGAAGCGCCGCTTCAACATACGCGCTCAGTCCACATTGGTGGTGCTGCATGGCACGAAAGAAACTTATCGCGTGGTAGGTGATACCTCACCAGGTGGCATTCGCGCTGCTTTAAAGTCAGCACTCTGAACGGACGCGGCTATGTCCCTCGCATTGTCCGTACCTCAGGTAGGTTTGAGTTTGTTTGCAGGAGGTTTGACGACGTTGTCGCCTTGTGTATTTCCGCTTTTGCCGCTGGTGCTAGGAGGTGCCTTGCAAGGCAATCGTTTTGCACCGGTCGCCATGGGACTAGGTATGACGGGCTCTTTTGCATTGATTGGCATGTTGCTTGGGGCACTGGGCCCGGCTTTGGGAATTGACGGTGATAGCGTGCGCACCGGTGGCGCTGCCATGTTGATTGCCTTTGCCCTGGTGATGTTGATACCTGCCCTGGGCGAGCGGTTTACGCAATGGATGATGCCGATTGCCAGCTCGGCAAACGCTGCGTCGGTCAAGCTTGACGGTGGCTCCTTGCTGGGGGCGCTGCTGCTGGGTGGCGTGCTGGGTCTGGTCTGGAGTCCATGTTCCGGACCATTGTTGGGCTCCGCCCTGACGCTGGTCGCCAGCGAGGGCGGTGTCGCTCGCGGTGGCATGGTGCTTGGTATTTTTGGTTTGGGCGCAGCTATTCCATTGGTCGCGGTAGCCTACGCATCGCGCAGTGGTTTTATGAAAGTGCGCGACTGGGTCTTAAACCGAATTGAAAAAGTACGATACAGCTTTGCTCTGCTACTCGGTGCCATGGGTGTCGCCATTTTGACGGGTGGTGACAAATGGCTTGAAGCGCAGGTATTGCAGTGGTTGCCGGATGCTTGGGTAAATTTCACTGTGGGAATATAGCGACGACATTTTCACCCATGATTGAACGGTGCATTTTGTTTTTGCTTGAGTTTTAGCCAGTGTGAGAACGCACAGATTGCGGTTTTGAATTCAAATGACTGGCAACGCTGAAACCGGAATCAGTGGTTTCGTTGGATCGGAATGGCTGGCTTTTTTGCTCGGATTACCACCCCCTCACAGATCACAAGCGGTTTGTTTGTATCAGCAACCGCCAGCCACGCTTGTATTGGCACCAGGGCATCGGCGGTCATTGTCTTCATCAATGAATCAAGTCCTGGGAAAGGCACGAAGGCGCCAACGGTGTGAGAGCCTTTTGCCATGATTTTGTCGGTGTTGAAATACTCCGCATTGATCTCAAGGGGGCGACGCTGCGCGAGAACAAGTCAGTCACGACGCTCGATTCGACCTCAGCGGCTGTTACTGCGTAACGCGCAAGGAGCTCAGAGATGGCAATGAAACTCACGATTTCAGCAAAGGCAATGGCCCAACTCAAGGCCCAACCCAAGGCCAAACCCCAACGCAGGAGCAATGCACAACGCCAGGCGGACTATCGAAGGCGACATTTAAAGGATATGAACGGGCAGCTTGAGCGTTTGAGTCTGCTGGTCGATTTGCATGCCAAACGCGCCCTGGAGCGTCTTGCCTGCTGTTACGGCGTAACGCAGAAGGTCATGCTGGAGCGCTTGCTCATGCAGGCCAGTCGGGCCGCGCAGCAGCAGGCGGCTGAGCATTCGCCCAATGGCCCTGACGATTTCTTTGATAAACGGCTGCACCTGCAGTGGCCCGATGTTACGCAGTAACGCAGTAACGCAGTAACACCGCATCCTCATGAATCAACGTCGGCGTTGATGGGTTGGTGCATAGGTACATGCACAACCGGGGTGCCTGCCGATGGCCCTGGCAGGGGCCTGGCAGGGGCCTGATAAATATAAATTCCAATTCCAGAATTCAAAAACCAATACCCCGCTTCGCGAACCGCACCGGGTGTGATGGTCAAGCCCGCGCTTTGAGGTACATTATTTCCTCGCTTGCGCGCATCCCTGCGCGTCCACGATCAGCCTGAAACGCCGTCCACAATCACGCTGAAACGAGCGTCCACGATCGCTGAAATACGCAGGCCAGCTCAACAAGCTGATGCGTCAGTTGCAGGCATCAGGGCATGTTGAGGTGACGGTGCCGGACAAACCCAATAGCCGCTTGCAGCGTTACCAATTGTCGGGACAGTCTGTTAAAAAAATATATGAAATCAGCTTCTAGCCTATGTCCTGAAATTTTAGGCAGCTATAAAAAATGAACCAAACAAACCACCGCTTCAATAAATTGGCGCGCGCCAAACAACGTGATCGATTGAAGGCAAATGGGCACAAGACAATAAGTTGCATCGAGTGGTGGGTGTTGGCTTG
>Ga0210023_1000257_pt1 | contig 40527 bp, 28 predicted proteins | sample CryGeymeta201524_FD_183987 | JGI IMG/M metagenome (GOLD analysis project Ga0210023, IMG submission 183987) | Groundwater microbial communities from Crystal Geyser aquifers in Utah, USA - Crystal Geyser metaG 2015-24 (SPAdes) (version 2) | ecosystem: Environmental > Aquatic > Deep subsurface >... | reverse complement strand
GCCGCCTATAATCAACTTCCCTCGCCCTCTGGGAGAGGGGCCGGGGGTGAGGGCACCTGGTTCAACGATATTCTGGCCGCGCTGCTCAAAAGCGCCGATCACGCGGGCAAGACGCTGGAGACCTGGCTACGGGAGAAGTTTTTCACCCAGCACTGCAAGATGTTCCAGCATCGACCTTTCATCTGGCACATCTGGGATGGCCTGCGCGACGGCTTCGCAGCCCTGGTCAACTACCACAAGCTCGACGCCAAGCTGCTGGAGACCCTGATCTACACCTATCTGGGCGACTGGATCAGCCGCCAGAAGCAGGACATCACAGGTGGCGTGGACGGAGCCCAGGAACGCCTGGCCGCCGCCGAGGCCCTCAAGAAAAAACTGGAGCTGATCCTCGAAGGCGAGAAGCCCTACGACATCTTCGTGCGTTGGAAACCCCTGGAAAAACAGCCCATCGGCTGGGACCCGAACCTCAACGACGGCGTGCGCCTCAACATCCGCCCTTTTCTCACCGTACCCGATGTCGGCAAGAAAGGCGCAGGCGTCCTGCGCGATAAACCGAATATTAAGTGGGAAAAAGATCGTGGGAAGGATGTGGAATCGGCGCCTTGGTATCACCTGTTTAATGGAGATCGGATCAATGATCATCATTTGAGTTTGGCCGAGAAGAAAGCGGTCCACGAAAAACACGAAAGGCACGAAAATGAATAAAGATATTTTATTCAAAGAGGAGTGCTACCAAATACAGGGAGCCGTGTTTGAAGTGTATCGTGAAATGGGCTGTGGATTTTTGGAAGCAGTGTATCAAGAGTGCCTGGAAAAAGAGTTGGCCAGACGCAGGATTCCCTTCGTCGCTCAGCAGGAACTTAAGCTGATTTACAAGGGAGAACCACTAAGACAGATTTACAAACCTGACTTGATTTGCTTTGACTCGATTATCATAGAGTTGAAGGCTCTTTCCTCGACCACCGGTGAACATAAAGCTCAAGTTCTGAATTATCTGAAAGCCACAGGAATGCGCCTTGGCCTGCTGGTCAACTTCGGCTGCCACCCAAAAGCAACCGTCGAAAGGATCGTACTATGAGTTCTTTCGTGCTTTTCGTGTCTTTCGTGGACAAAAAAGGGGTTTGTCTATGAATAAGGCTGACCTTCTTGAACTGATCGCCAACGGTGAAAATTCCGGTGTTGAATTCAAACTGGACAACATCCGCCCCGAGCAACTGGCCAAGGAAGTCGTAGCACTGGCCAACCTGAAAGGCGGCCATATCCTGTTGGGAGTCGCCGACAACAAGTCCATTGTCGGCATCACTCGTGACAACCTGAGCGAGTGGATTGCGGATACGGTGTTCGCCCGTTATGTGCATCCGATGATCCTCCCCTACTACGAGGAAGTACTGATGGATGACGGCAAGATCGTTGTCGTCATAACGATTGGACAGGAAGTCTCCAAGCCCTATGTTGTTCGGGCCAATGATCGCGAGACGGCCTATGTTCGCATTGGTTCGGTCTCCCGCCCCGCAACTCGCGAACAGCTTTTAATGCTGGGTTCTGCCAGCGGCGTGGTGCATTCCGAGATTATGCCGGTCCATCGCAGCAGCTTTGATTCCCTCGATCTGGCGCGGCTCGAAAATTATCTGCGGGATATTCTGAAAGATCCCGAAGTCCCTGAATCTCGTACGGCCTGGATTACTCGCCTCAAAGCCCTTGGCTTGATGGTTGACGGGGTCACAGAAGAGCCGGTTTGTACTATCGCCGGTCTGGTTCTGTTTGGCATTAAGCCTCGGCAGTTCCTCAAACAAGCGGGGCTGCGTCTGATGTTCTTTGACGCTCTGGACAAAATTTACCAGGCACAGATGGACAAAGTACTGGATGCGCCACTGGTGGGGCGTTTTCAGATCGGCAAAACTGGCAAAAACTTGATTGATGCCGGTTTGATTGAGAAATCCCTTGAGCTGATGGAACCTTTTATCACGCGGGAACCCAACGAAATTGACGAGAACTTCCGTCGAGAAAGAAAATGGCTTTATCCCTTTGAAGCTATTCGTGAATTGTTGATTAATGCCCTTGCTCATCGAGACTGGACCCGGTTTGTCGATGTAGAAATAGCCGGGTATCAGGATCGACTGGAAATTACCAGCCCCGGTGCTTTGCCCAACGCCATGACGGTTGAAAAAATGCTCGCCGGGCAGCGCTCGGCCAGGAATACGATTTTGGTGGAAGTGCTGCGCGACTACGGTTACGTGGATGCCAGGGGCATGGGGATACGCACCAAGGTCGTGCCACTGATCAAGGAATTTACCGGCGCCGCCCCCAAATTTGCAGCAACCGATGATTTTTTCAAGTCGACAGTTCACGCGGCAACTGTCCCTGAAAATGTCCCTAAACCCCCAAAAATGTCCCTGGAAAAAGACCCTACCACCCAAATTGTCCCCGCAGTTTCTGCCAAAAAGCCTCTGCCGGGTCTGCTATTGTCCCTATTGAAAGCCAATCCGCACATGACCTACGAGGAGCTGGCCGAGAATACCGGGCAAAACCGCAAGACTGTGCAGCGGCATGTGCAGACTCTCAAGGCCAAAGGTTTGCTGCGACGGATCGGCGGTACCAAGGGTGGTTACTGGGAGGTAATTGAATGAGGGCGCTTGATCATCTTCTGAAAGCCGTTCGTGCGGCCGCGGTATTCAACCCCGAAGTCCAGGTGGCGCCGGCCTGCATCCTGTGGCCGGATCGGGATCGGCAATGGGAATCGATTATGCCGATTCTGAAGGGCAAGCTTCCGGAGCTATTGGTTCTGGGTGACTACTGCCCGGAGAATCGCACCGGTCCGGCCATCTGGCTGCGCTGTGTCATGGCGGGCAAGGTTGAAGAGGTGATCCTTCCGGCCGGGAGCACGCCGATACTTTACCTCCCCGGAGTCAGCCGCCAGGATCTGCGGGCGATCGAGAGCTGTTCGGACCGGCTCAAGCCGTTGGCCGAATTGCAGTATCGCGGCGTCATCTGGTCGCAGGTCAACGCCAAAGACTGGACCATTCTGGCTTTTCTCAAATCCGACCAGGGCGGTCTTGGCCTCGATGTCGCGCAGGACACGGAAACCAAACACGCCATGCAATTGGCGCTCTCCCATGTCGTTGATGAACAGGTCAGCCTCCTCAACGGTAAGCGCTTGGACCGGGATTTTTTCAATACGCTCTTGACCGGCGGCGATCCGACCCGCGACCTGCTGCAGTGGCTTGACCAAGGAGATGCCTTCCGTCAGAGCCGGAGTGAACCCGAGTGGCAGGCTTTTGTCCAGGTCTGTAAATCACAACTGGCCTTTGATCCGCAAAATGACGGCATTCTTGTTGGGGGCACGCAACTCGCCAATCGGGAAGGTCCGTGGAAGGCGGCGTGGGAGCGATTTTGCGAAGCACCGACGCGCTATCCGAACATCGTCGACTTGCTCCGGAAATGTCAGGCACCAGCATTTGACCTCTTCTCTGATGCCGACACGGTCGGTGGCTGGCCGCAATGGAATGATGAGCAAGAAGCGTCCCTGCAGAAAGACTTATTCGCTTTAGGGCTGGCCGCACCGCACGAAGCACGGACAAAAATTCTGGAGTTGGAGAAACGGCATCGGTCTCGGCGAAGTCTGGTTTGGGCGGAGCTGGGGCAAGCGCCGCTGGCCACAGCGCTGCAACATCTGGCTCTTCTGGCGGGTTCGACTCAGCTCAGCCTTGCTGCCGGAGAGTTGTCGGATATAGCGGCTGGCTATCGCACCCAGGGCTGGCAAGCGGACGATGCCGTATTGAAGGCATTGGCGGTTTCGGCGCATGAGAAAGACATTGAGGCCGTCTCTACCGCGATCCGGGCCGTGTATCTCCCTTGGTTGGAAGAATCAGCACGGTATCTGCAAAAGCTCTGGCAAGTCGAACGGCCTCTGCCGAGCCAACCTGACCCCGCAGGGTCGTCCACGGTGTGTCTTCTGTTTGTCGACGGGTTGAGGTTCGATTGTGCGCAGCGTTTAGCGACAAGCCTGGAGAAGCAGGGCCTGCAGATCGAGAAAAGAGAAAAATGGGCAGCGCTCCCGAGTGTCACGGGCACCTGCAAACCGGCCATCGCACCGATCGTGCGCAAAGATGCCATTGCTGAGGAGCCCGAGCCCTATAATTTTGAGCCTCTCACTGCGTATCAATTCAAAAAGGCTTTGGGGAATAACGGCTGGACGATTCTGGATAGGAAATCTTCAGCTCCGGCAGTGAGTTCGATCGACCCACCCCGGCTGTGGGCGGAATGCGGAGATCTCGACCATGAGGGGCATGACCGTGGTTGGAAGCTGGCCCGCCATATGGACTCGCTGCTGGCCGAAGTGCAGGAAAGAGTCACCGCGTTGCTTGCCGCAGGGTGGGAAAAAATCCGGATTATTACCGACCACGGTTGGTTGCTGATGCCCGGCGGTCTACCGAAAGTTGATCTACCCAAAAGCGTCACCGAGACCAAGTGGGGTCGTTGTGCGGTGGTCAAGCCCGGAGCCACAACGAATGCGATGGAGTTTCCCTGGTATTGGAATCCAAACCAAATGTTTGCCTTGGCCGAGGGGATCAGCGGTTTCCGCAGCGGTGAGGAATATACTCATGGAGGAATCAGCTTACAGGAGTGTTTGGTGCTTGAATTGGCGGTGACCGGTGGAGGCGGAAGAAAATCTTCCAGCCAGGTCGAGCTGACAGATATCGCCTGGAAGGGATTGCGCTGTACGGTTGCTGCCGATGGCGAGTTTGAGGGGTTGTCGTTGGATGTTCGGACTCAGCCCGGCAATCCGGGCTCAAGTATTGTGATGAGCACAAAATCGCTGAAAAGCAACGGAACCGCTTCGGTCGTCGTTGAAGATGAAGAGCTGGAGGGGAGCCCGGCAACAGTGGTTTTGATTGATAATAACGGGGGACTTGTGGCCCAAATGGCGACGTTGATCGGTGGAGGTACGGCATGATTGCTATGGACCAGATTGATAAAAAAGCGGCAGCGGTCCTTGAAGGTTATCTGGTCCGGAAAGATCTGGTGCGCACCTTCAGTCGTCAGTTTCCGGTTCCGACCTATGTGGTTGAATTTTTACTGGGTCGTTATTGTGCCAGTATCGATCCTGAAGAGATTGAAGAAGGTCTGGAGATCGTCCAGCGTCAGCTTGCGGATCGAACCGTCAAAGCTGGCGAAGAGGAGCTGTTTAAATCGCGTGCCCGGGAAAGTGGCGAGGTCAAGATCATCGACCTGATCACGGCACGCCTCGATGCCAAATCCGACTCCTATCTGGCCACGATCCCCAGCCTGCAGCTCAAAGATGTGCGGATCGAAGCCGAACTGGTCAGTGCCCACGAGCGGATGCTCACCGGCGGATTCTACGCCGAGATCACTCTCGATTATGATGCCATTATTGCCCAGGAAAAGAGTGGCCGTCCCTTCGGAGTCAAGAATCTGCGGGAAATTCAGCTGTCAAAGAGGGATGTCCTTGATGCTCTGGCGGAAGCACGTCATCAATTTACCACCGAGGAATGGAAAGCCTTCCTGTTAAGATCGATTGGCATCGAAGCTCAAGGACTCTCCGAGCGTCAGAAGAACGCTTTGCTTTTGCGTATGGTCCCCTTTGTCGAACGTAACTACAACCTGGTTGAGCTGGGCCCGCGCGGGACGGGGAAAAGTCACCTCTTTCAGCAGGTCTCGCCCTACGCACATCTGATCTCCGGCGGTAAGGCGACAGTGGCACGAATGTTCGTCCACATGGGAACCGGTCAGCGTGGTTTGGTTTGTCAGTATGATGTGGTCTGTTTTGATGAAGTCTCCGGCATCTCCTTCGACCAGAAGGATGGGGTCAATATCATGAAGGGCTATATGGAATCTGGCGAGTTCAGTCGCGGCAAAGAGAGCATTCGAGCCGATGGCAGTATCGTGCTGGTTGGAAATTTCGATGTCGATGTCGAACACCAACAACGGATCGGTCACCTTCTTGGTCCTATGCCTCCAGAGATGCGCGACGACACTGCCTTCATGGACAGGATCCATGCTTTCCTTCCCGGTTGGGATGTGCCGAAGATCAGCAAAGAGTTGTTGACCAGCCATTTTGGCCTGGTCAGTGATTTCCTCTCGGAATGCTGGAGCCAGCTCCGCAACCAGAGCCGGATCAGCCAACTCCAGAACCGAGTCTTTTTCGGCGGAGCGCTCTCCGGTCGCGATACCAATGCCGTCAATAAATCCATCAGCGGCCTGCTGAAATTGCTCTACCCTGGTAACAGCGTTGAAGTCCCAGAGGAAGATTTGGAATGGACCGTGCGGATTGCGTTAGAGGCGAGACGGCGGGTAAAAGAACAACAAAAACGCATCGGTGCCGCCGAATTCCGCAACACCCATTTCAGTTATGTCATGGGCGCCGACGGAGTTGAGAAGTTCGTCTCCACTCCGGAGCTGCAAAGCGAAAACAGTATCGGCAGTGATCCGCTTGAACCCGGTCAGGTGTGGACAATCAGCCCCGGTGGCGGAGACGAAAATCCCGGGCTGTATCGTATCGAAGTTAACGAGGGTCCAGGTTCAGGGGTGAAGATACTGAATAAACCGGTTCCACCCGCCTTTCGCGAAAGCGTGGGCTATGCCGAGCAGAACCTCTATGCCAGGGCCACGCAACTGGTGGGTGACAAGGACCCTCGGCATCATGAATTTACCACTCAACTCCGTGCTTTCGATGCCTCAAAGTCAGGGGCCAAATTGGGTGTGGCGGCCTTAATTGCCCTGAGTACCGCGCTGCTGAAAAAAAGCGTTCGTGGCGGGCTGATCATCGTTGGCGAAATCAACCTGGGCGGTTCGATCGAGCCCATTCACAATCCGGTACCGATAGCCGAGATTGCCGTTGAAAAAGGAGCCGTTGCTTTGCTTCTGCCGGTTGCCTGCCGCCGACAGCTACTCGACCTTTCGGACGACATGGCGACCAAAATTGACATTCAGTTTTATGCGGATGCCAGAGATGCGTTACTGAAGGCAATCGTGGAGTAACGGAATTTTATTTAACCTAAAAACGGCTTTTGGAACCACGGAATACACGAAAAGACACGGAAAATTAAAACCTTACAGCAAAACAGTCATTCTCCAAACAGGTGACACAAAGAAGTTGCATATCTTCCTGATTTAGTTCGTGTATTCCGTGTTTTCCGTGGATAACTGCTTTTTCTAGGTTTAATTATTTGGAACTGGAGCTTTGTGTAAAAGTTCCTTTACGTCATCCCCGAAGTGATTTTAGTCGGGAATCCAGTTGTCTAAATGACTGAAAATGCGGAATCCCCGATGAAGGCATTCGGGGATGACAATTTTTTGTGCAAAAGGCTCACTGTTCAGCACTTTTTTGTGGGAGCGGCTTTCAGCCGCGAAAATCGCGCCTGAAGGCGACGCCGACAGCGTCATTACGCCAGGATTTTAGCCGAAATCCAAGGTTTTCAGGGTTGAAAATCCGGTTGCCCGGCCGAACCACTCCGGGAGGGCCATTGAGTGGGTAGGTGAATAGTTATAATTATTTATTTTTATTTATGAAATTCGCTTCGTGTGCGCAACTTTTTTAGGTTAAAATGGTCAGAATTTCTCCATATCACGAACGGTCAACCTCATGCCGAATCGCTTCCTGTTCTATTTAATTTTCCTCTTGGCCGCCTGTAGCCCGCACGCCCGGCAGACGGCGGAACCCCTGCCTCTGCCGGACACTTTTGCCGCTGGCCAGCCGGTGGCTGCGGCCGATTTTAGCGGGCGCTGGTGGGAAAGTTTCGCCGATACGGAGCTGAATCGGTTGATGGAGCAGCTTTTCACCGCCAACCTTGATCTGGTTCAGGGACATGCGCGCCTGCGTCAGGCCGAGATGCTGGCGCGGCAGAGTGGGGCAAGGGCGTATCCGAATCTGGCGCTGGAGGGCCAGGCAAGCCATTCCAGTCAACCGGGGCCAAGGGGCGATTCGCGGGGCGAATCGGCGCAGCTGTCTCTGACCGCAGGCTATGAACTTGACCTTTTCGGCAAGCTTGATGCGCAAAGCCGCGGCTCCCTGCTGAATTATCAGGCCTCGCAGAGTGATTTGCAAAGTCTCTACATGAGTCTGGCGGCGCAACTGGCCGAGCTCTATTTTCAGGTGATGGAACAGCGGGCGCAGCTGGCCCTGGCTGACGCAACCATTAGCACTTACACTGACAGCTTGAACCGGGTCGAAATGCGTTACCGCCAGGGGCTGGTGCCGAGCGTCGATGTCTATCAGGCGCGCCAGAATCTGGCGGCAGCTCAGGCGGTGCGGGTGAATTACGTGCAGGGGGTCAGTGCCGGTGAAAACGCCCTGAGTGTATTACTCGGTAATTATCCGGGCCAGATTTCGTTTAGCATACAAGACCACTTGCCGCCAGCGCCGCCTCCCGTACCCGTTGGGCTTCCGGCCAATCTGTTGCAGAATCGCCCCGATCTGCACGCGGCCTTTTTGCGCGTTAAGGCCGCCGATGCCCAGGTCGCCGCGGCCATCGCCGACCGCTTTCCCAGCCTTAATCTCAGTGCCGGTTACGGAATTTCGCGCTCGGATCTGACCGGAACCTTGATCCGGGGCGATTTCTGGAATCTATTGCTTCGCCTGTCTCAGCCCCTTTTCGATGCCGGACGACGGCAAAACGAAGTCACCCGCAATCAGGCGATTTTCGCCGAGAAAGTCGCCGATTATCAACAGAAGGTGCTGCGCAGTTTTCAGGAAGTTGCCGATGCGCTGGTGGCGAACCAGAGTATTGAGAAAAAAATTGAACGTCTGATCGAGCAGGAACAGGCCAGTGCCGCCGCCAGCCGCCTCTCCCTGCAACGCTACCTTGGCGGGCTGACCGACTATCTGCCCGTTTTGAACAGTCAGATCTTGCATTTCAACCTGCGCAGCCGACTGCTGCTGACCCGCCGCCAGTTGCTGAGTGCTCGCATCAGTCTGGCACGGGCTCTGGGTGGTCAGTGGATGGTCGTAGCAGTGAATGAAACTCCTCATCAACAGGAACCGAAGCATGGAAAAGACTAAACGGCAAAAACATTATCTAAAATGGCTGTTGCCGCTGCTGATTTTGCTGTTTGCGGCGCTGGCCGCGGTTATGGTTGCGAAATCCCGGCGGCCTCCGGCAAAAGAGGTGCGCGATAATCCGGGAATTCTGGTGGAAACCCTGACCCTTGAGGCCAGATCTCAGCGGGCACGGATTCACGCAACGGGGACGGTGAGAGCACAACAGCAGATTTCTCTGGTGGCTGAGGTCACCGGCACCTTGGTCTGGGTCTCGCCAAGGTTTGCTGGCGGCGGTTTTTTCCGCCAGGGCGAAAAACTCCTCGAAATCGACCCACGCGACTATGCGTTAGCGGTAGAACGCGCCCAGGCCGATCTGGCTCGTGCTCAAGCCAGCCTGCAAACCGAAGAAGAGCAGGCCGTGCTTGCCAAGCGCGAATGGCAACAACTTCAGCTGCCCGACAAGGGACAACCCAGCCCGTTGGTGCTGCGGCAACCCCAGCTTCAAAGCGCCCAGGCCACACTGGTGGCGGCGCGCGCCGGGCTGAAACAGGCCCAGCTCAACCTTGAACGCACCCAGATTCGGGCGCCCTTCAACGGACGTTTGCACGACAAAAAGGGAGATCTGGGTGAATATGTGCGCAGCGGCAATGTGCTTGGCGGTTTCGCCGGCACGGATCGCGCCGAGATTCTGGTCCCCTTGCCGGTTGAAGATCTGGAATGGCTGGTTATTCCCCGCGCCGGCAGTCGCGCAAGCGGTTCTGCGGTAACCGTTTCCGCCCAGCTCGGCGACAAAAACAAGAGCTGGCAGGGTCAGATTGTCAGATCTCTGGGGGAGGTTGACCCCGTCAGCCGCATGGCCACGATGGTGGTAACGGTTGATGATCCCTATCATCTCAAGGCTTCTGAAGCCAAAGACAGCGCCCTGCTCAGCGGTTTATTTGTTCAACTGGAAATCCAGGGCAAAGAGCTGGGCAGTGTCATTGAGATTCCCCGTGCGGCCTTGCGCCAAGGAGATGTGGTCTGGCTGGCGGCAGCTGATGATCAGCTGGAAATCCGCCCGGTCAAGATTCTGCGCCGTCAGCAGCAGAGCTTGCTGATTGAATCTGGCCTCGCCCCTGGTGAACGTCTGGTGCTGACCAATATTTCTGCCGCGGCGCCAGGGTTGAAGCTGCGCCCCCGTTCTCAGGAGCCTCGGCCATGAAGGGCGCCCTGCGCTGGATGGCGACCAACCATGTCGCCGCCAATTTGTTGATGTTTCTGCTGATTATCGGCGGCATTATCAAGGCCCCGCATATTCAGCAGGAAGTCTTCCCCGAGGTTTCCCTCGACCGCATATCCGTGGTAGTCGCCTATCCGGGGGCCGGGCCCGCCGAAGTCGAAGAGGGGATTCTGCTGCGCATTGAAGAGGTTCTCACCGGCGTTGACGGCATTAAGCAGCTTAAGTCGACCGCGGCCGAAGCCGTGGGAACCGTGATTGCTGAACTGCAAACCGGCCAGGACGCCAATCTGGTGTTGCAGGATATCAAAAGTGAAATTGACCGGATCACCAGTTTCCCGGAAGACGCTGAAAAACCCGTCATCAGCAAAATGCTTAATCGCCGCGAGGTCATTTCCGTAGTCGTCTATGGTGAGGTGGGCGAACGCAGTCTGCGTCAGCAGGCGGAAATCGTCCGCGATGAACTGCTCGAACTCCCTGGTATCACCCAGGTTGAACTGGGCGGGGTACGCCCCTTTGAAATTTCTATCGAAATTTCCGAAGACAATCTGCGCCGCTACCACCTGACCCTTGATCAGGTGGCCACGAAAATTCGCAACGCGTCCCTCGACCTGCCGGGCGGCTCGGTAAAAACCCAAGGCGGCGAAATTCTACTGCGCACCAAAGAACGCCGCTATTTCGGCCCCGAATATGCCGACATTACTATTCTGGCTCAGCCCGATGGCAGCATGGTGCGTTTGGGCGATATTGCCGCAGTGGTTGACGGCTTTGCCGATACTGACGAATACGCGCGCTTCGACGGTCAGGCCGCGGCCATGGTGCGTGTTTTTCGTATCGGCGATCAGAAACCGACCGAAATCTCAAAACAGGTTAACGCCTATATTCAGCAGAAACAGCGGCAACTGCCCGCCGGGCTGCAACTGGCAACCTGGAACGACACTTCGGAAATTTTCCAGAGTCGCATGTCCCTGCTGCAGAAAAATGCCCTTTACGGGCTGAGCCTGGTGATCATCATCCTTGGGCTGTTTCTGGAAATACGCCTGGCCTTGTGGGTGATGCTGGGAATTCCGATTTCCTTTTTCGGCACCCTGTTTCTCATGCCCTTTATCGGCGTTTCCATCAACATGATTTCCCTCTTTGCCTTTATTCTGGCTCTTGGCATTCTGGTCGATGATGCGATTGTGGTGGGTGAAAATATTTACGCACACCGCCAGAGCGGCAAACCCTTCGCCCAGGCGGCGATCGACGGGGTGCTGGAAGTGGCGGTACCGGTGACCTTTTCCATCCTGACCACGGTGGCCGCGTTTCTGCCGCTGATTTTTGTTGCCGGGATGATGGGAAAATTTATCAAGGTCATCCCGCTGATTGTCATCGCCCTGCTGCTGGTTTCTTTGGTTGAATCCCTGCTGGTGCTGCCTGCCCACCTGGCGCTGGGCAAGCGCCGGGGTGAAAGTCGCGGCCTGCTGGGGGCCATTGACCGGGTGCGCAAGGGCGTGGGACGCGGACTTGAACGCTTTGTTGCCGGGCCCTACCTTAGTGCCCTTGAGCTGAATATTCGCTTCCGTTATGCCTCGCTGGCCATTGGCATTGGCGCCTTGATGGTGACGGTGTCCCTGGTCATGGGGGGCGTGGTGAAATTTCGCTTCATGCCCGATGTCGATGGTGACCGCATTACTGCCGCCGTGCAGATGACACGCGGCATGCCCATCGAAGCAACCGCCCGTGTTCAGCAACGCCTGGTTGATGCCGGGATGGAGGTTGTGAAGGAATACAACAGTCAGCGCCCGGCGGGTGATTCGGTGCTGCGGAATATTTATTCGGTGGTGGGTGGCAGCACTGCGGCAGGCGGCCCGGGGGGTGGCAGTGCCAGCAGCGCAGCCCACCTGACTACGGTCGAAATGTTTCTGCGTAAAAGCGAAGAGCGCAAGCTGCCGGCCGCCGATATTTCAGCTGCCTGGCGCAAAAAAGTTGGTGAACTGCCCGGGGTCGAATCCCTGACCTTCGCCTCAAACCTGGTGCGCATGGGCGCGAATATTGACGTGCAGGCCGCCCACGAAGACTTTGTGGTGCTTGAACAGGTGGCGCTTCGCCTGCGTCAAACCCTGGCGGCCTATCCCGGGGTCAGCGACATTGAAGACAGTTATGCGAAAGGCAAGCAGGAAATTCAGCTGCAATTGCGTCCGGCCGCCCGCACCCTGGGGATCACTGAAGCCGAACTCGGACGGCAGGTGCGCGCCGCCTTTTTTGGCGCCGAAGCCCTGCGCTTACAACGTGGCCGCAATGAAATCAAGGTGATGGTGCGCTACCCCGAAGCCCATCGACGCGCCCTGGCCGATCTTGAAAATTTACGTATCCGCACACCAAGCGGGGCGGAAATTCCCCTCAATGTTGCCGCTACAACCACCGCTGGTTATGGTTTTTCAGAAATCAATCGCACCGACCGTAAACGCGTGATCAACGTCACCGCCAGTGTGAATGGGCGGCAGAACAATGCCCAGGAGATTCTGCGCGAGCTCAAGACGCAGATACTCCCTGCTCTGGCCGACGATTATCCCGGCTTGACGTTTGATATGGAAGGCGAAGAAAAGGAACGCGCCGAGTCTCTCGGCAGTATGCTCAATGGTTTTCAGCTGGCGCTGGTGGTCATTTTTGCCCTGCTGGCGATTCCTTTCCGCAGCTACAGTCAACCCCTGCTGATTATGGCGGCCATTCCCTTCGGCATGATCGGCGCGGTGCTGGGTCACATCCTCATGGGTTACGATTTAAGCCTGCTTAGCCTGTTCGGGTTGGTGGCTCTGTCGGGGGTAGTCGTTAACGATTCCCTATTGCTGATCGATCGCGCCAACCAGAACCGACGCGACGGCCAGGATTTACACCAGAGTCTGGTCGAAGCCGGCACCCGGCGCTTCCGCCCGATTATGCTGACCTCACTCACCACCTTCTGTGGCCTGATGCCGATTATTGTTGAAACCAGCGTGCAGGCCCAATTTCTCATTCCCATGGCCATCAGCCTGGGTTTCGGAATTTTGTTTGCCACCGGCATTACCCTGCTGTTAATTCCAAGCCTTTATATGATTCTCGAAGACATCCGCAGCTTGCTGGGACTTAAGGAACATCATGCCCAACAGCCTCTGTAGTTTTGACCTGAAGCTTGCCCGCAGATGACATTCCAAACGCAACCCGCCGCAGGCAGCCTGCGCGAAATGCTCATCATTGCCCTGCCCATGGTGGTCTCCCACGGCTGTGAAACGGTGATGATTTTTACCGACCGGCTTTTTCTCTCGCAGCTGGGTTCCGTTCCCATGAACGCCGCCCTGGTTGGCGGCCTGACCAGCTATATGCTGATGACTTTTTTTGTCGGACTGGTCGGTTATGCCACCGCCCTGGTCGCTCAGTACCTGGGAGCCCTGCGCCGTACAGACTGCGCCCTGGTCGTCACCCAGGCCTTTTTCATCTGTCTGACGGCTTACCCGCTGATTCTGGCGACAGTCCCCCTGATCCACTGGCTGTTTGCCCTGATGGAGAGTGCGCCGGTGCAGCTGCGCGCCCAGCTGCAATATTTTGATCTGCTGATTTACGGCACCCTCTTTGGCCTGTTGCGCACAGTTTTAAACAGCTTTTTTTCAGGTATAGGTCGCACCCGGGTGGTGATGTTGGCGGCCCTGGTGGCCATGACAATCAATGTCGGCGCCAACTACGCGCTGATTTTCGGTCATCTGGGGTTTCCGGCATTGGGCCTGCGTGGCGCCGCTTGCGGCACCATTCTCGCCAGCCTCTGCGGACTGCTGGTGCTGGCCGCCGTTTATTTCAGTCGGGAAAACCGTCAGTGCTATCAGATCCGTAAGTCCCTGCATTTCGATGCCCGCGTCATGGGCAAGCTGTTGCGTTATGGCTCGCCGGCGGGCGGTGAAATGTTTCTCAACCTGCTCGCTTTCACCTTGATCATTCTGATTTTCCACGGCGATGGGCTGATAACCGCCACCGCTATTACCCTGGTGCTTAACTGGGATCTGGTGTCCTTCGTACCCCTGATCGGCATTCAGATCGCCGTCGTCAGTCTGGTGGGGCGCTACATGGGGGCACAGCAACCAGAGCTTGCCACCAAGGTCACAATTGCAGGCTTGAAAATGGCGCTGTTTTATTCCGGTCTGATTCTGCTGCTGTTTGTGTCCTTCCCCCGCCAACTAATTGGCATTTTCGAGCCTGAGGTTTTTGATCCAATTTTTACTCAGGCACGCCCCCTGGCGGTCAGCATGCTGCGCCTGGCCGCTTTTTACGTGCTTGCCGATGCCATGATGGTAGTGTTCAGTGGGGCGCTGCGTGGCGCGGGGGATACCTTTTGGACCATGTGTCTGTCTGTCGGTATGCATTGGCTGCTGGTGCTGGTGCTCTGGGGGCTGCTGAAGGTCGCCGGGTTCTCGGCATTAACCGCCTGGATGGCCCTGGTTTGCTTCTTTCTGGTGTTTTGTGGACTTTTTTATCTGCGCTATCGTACCGGCAGGTGGAAAACCCTGGTTGTGGTTGAAGCCGAGCATGAGCGATAGCGTGGGTAAGGCACGAAGCACATCACCGCAGGGAAGGATGCGGTTCACGCTATTCGCCGCATCATTTCCCGATAAAAACCACTTGTAACGGTTGAGCTCTTTTGTGGGAGCGGCTTGAGCCGGGAGAAATCACGCCTGAAGGCAACTCCTGCAACCTCATTCCGACACCTGAGGAACTCTCATTTCCAACCGTGTCATGTCCATAGGGAAAATCAGGTTGCTTGACTGTTAAAGACTCTTATGGTCTACTTTTCCCTCCGAGGTTTCTGTTTTTAAACTCTTTGCACGGAGGTTTCTTATGCGTAAAACTGGACTGTTTCTCTTACTTGTTATCGCTGGCTTAGCTCTGGCATCCACCGCCTTTGCCGGAGTGGCCGCTCAAAACACCGGGTGTGGTCTTGGCACCCTTCTCTGGGAAGGCAATGCTGATGGTTCGGTTGTTTCCCAATCACTGCAAGCAACGACCAACGGTACCTCCGGTAATCAGACTTTTGGTATCACCTCGGGAACCCTTGGGTGTAACAAACCCGCCAGTTTCGTTAAAAATGACAAAGCGCTGACGTTTACCGCCGACAATATGGATCTTCTCGCCCGTGATGTTGCTGCCGGTCAGGGGCAAACCTTGGAAGCTCTCGCCGAACTCATGAGCCTGCCCATGAGCGATCGTGCCCAGGTCTATTCGACCCTGCAAACCAATTTCTCCCAGATCTTCATCACTGGCGATGAAACCGCCGGTGTGGTTCTCGATCGCATCGCCATCTACACCCTGTAATGACGGTTGGCTGCCAACAGGCCGCCCCAAGTTTGAACAGAAAGCTCAAGAGAGGCCAAACTCTCTTGAGCTTTCTGTTTTTACTCGCGGGATTGCTGTCCCTTTTTGTCGCTGATGATGGTTATGCCCAAACGCCCCAGGCTGAAAATCTTCAGGCCCAAGCCATGGAACAAGGCCTGGCCGAAAGTCGTTACTGGCAAATTCTGCTGCACTATAAAGCCGACATTTTTGGTGAGCCGGTAAGCTTGGTCGACGATCCGCGTTTCTTTCTTGACCCTCAGGGTAAAGTTGACCCGCGGGCCGAGTTGGATGCGACCCTGTCGGGCTTGTGGCAACCTCAAAACGAGGCCAAACCTGAAGACCATGTTCGCTGTCGTTTTCCAGCCCGGAGTCAGTGGCTGATGGATGAGCTGGCCCTGGATTCAGCCCAACTGCCGCCGGTGACCTGCCCGCAGCTGGATGAAACCCTGACGCAAATTGAACCACGTTCGGCGCTGCTGATTTTTCCCGGAAACCACAACAACAGCCCGGCCTCCATGTTCGGCCACACCCTGATTGCGATTGAAGGGCCCTACAAAAGTCGGCTTTTGACGTATGCCGTCAACTACGCCGCCCATACGGACGAGACCAACGGTTTCGCTTATGCGTTCAAGGGGCTTTTCGGTCTTTATCCGGGTTTTTATTCCCTGCTGCCCTATTATGTAAAAACCCGCGAATATAACGATCTTGAACGTCGGGATGTTTGGGAATATCAACTGAATTTGACGGCTGCGGAAACCCGCCGCATGACTCTGCATGTTTGGGAGCTGCGCGAGATGGCCTCTGACTATTTCTTTTTCGATGAAAACTGTTCCTATAACCTGCTGTTTCTGCTTGAAGCTGCACGCCCCAGCCTGAATCTCACCGATCCCTGCCGTCCCTGGGTCGTTCCCATTGACACCGTGCGCATTGTTGACCAAGCCGGCTTGATTGAACAGGTGGCCTATCGGCCTTCCAAGGCCACGCGCATTATGACCTTGGCCAAAGAGATGAATCAGCAGGAAACCGCGCTGGCCTTGCAGTTAATTGAAGACCAAACAAGTGCGGTCGAGGTACTTGCCAGCGCGGTGCCCCGTGAAGGGAAAATCCGGATTTTGGATGTTGCGAGCGAGACCCTGGAATTTCGCTACTATCGCGATGAGATTGATCGTGAGCTGTACCGCAAAAAATCTCTCGAATTATTGCGAAATCGCAGTCAGCTTGGTAAGGCCCCACAAGGCTATCTTGAGATTGCCGATCCTGGGCGGCCCGATCAGGGTCACGGCTCTAACCGACTGGCCCTGGGACTGGGACTGGCGAAGGAGGAGTGGTATCAGGAGCTAAGAATTCGACCGGCCTATCATAACCTGCTCGACGCCGATCAGGGATATTTGCCCGGCTCTCAGATCGACTTCGCTAACCTGTTTCTGCGTTATACGCCCGAGCACAAGCGCTTGCGCCTGCAACGTTTGGATCTTATCGATATTGTTTCGCTGTCGCCTCGCCACGCATTTTATCAGCCGGTTTCGTGGAAAGTGACAACCGGCTTGCGTCGGGTTCCTTTCGCGGATCGCGACGATCACCTGGTTTATCAACTGAATCCCGGCAGTGGCTTCACCTGGGGCAATAACCGGTCGATGGCTTATGCCCTGTTCGAAACTGACCTGATGGTCAGCGGTCGCTTCCGCGATAGCTTCACCGCTGGGGCCGGGGGCAGCCTGGGGCTTTTGTTCAATCCGCTGCCCGCCTGGAAAATGCATCTGCGTGCGCGCAATATCTGGTATCTGGCGGGAGAAGACCGCCATCGCCGTCGCCAAATTGAACTCAGCCAGAATTTGAGGCTAACGGCCAATGCGAGCCTGGTCTTCGAAATTGGCCAGCAACGCTCCTTTGAACATACTTCCACCGAGGCCAGCCTGCTGGTGAATCTTTACTGGTAAACCGCTCAGCGTGAAAAGGGCGATTCGTGAAGCGCCCCGCGGGGGCAATTACACGAATTGTTCCATCGCCCAGACCCCACAGGGGCAGATGCCCGCACAGATACTGCACCCGATACAAACCTCGTCATCGGACACATATTCAAACCCGCCCTCTTGTTTGTCGATACGGCGAATCGCTCCTTCGGGGCAGGCTTCGAGACACATGTTGCAATCGCGGCAGGTGCCGCAACTGATGCAGCGCAGGGTTTCGTCCTTGGCGTCGGTGGCGCAGAAGCGCCCACGATTGCGGGGCTTGAACAGCTCTTTACTCAGACAGGCCTGACTAATGATTTCGGGTTTGACCATGGGTTTGAGGGTTTTTCCCGCCAACAGATCATTAATGTACTGGATGGTTTCCTGGCCCTGGCCAATGGCGTGGGTCAATAGCCCAGGTTTCACCGTATCGCCCAGGGCAAAAACCCCTGGTGCCGCGACCACCTGACCGCAGGCGTCGACCTCCATCATTCCCCGGTCAGTCAGCCATTCGCGCGGTACATACGAGAGATCGGGGCGTTCGCCGATGGCGATGATCACATCATCGGCGGGAATCACTTCACCCTCTTTGGTCACCAAACCCTGTTCGGTGACTTTTTCCGTGAACACCGGCCAGCGCACTTCGCCGCCGAGGGCGATGACATGGTCGATTTCCTTTTTAAACGCGGCCGGGCGCTGCACATCAATGGCAATCACCTTTTCGGCGCCCATGGCGTAAGCACCAAGACACACATCCATGCCGGCGTTGCCCGCACCTATGACCACCACCTGTTTGCCGATTTTCGGTTTTTGTCCGGCGTTGATGGCCTTGAGAAAATCCAGCCCTTTCACCAATCGCTCATGGCCGGGGAAGGGAATCACCACCGGATTGTGCGCCCCCGAGGCGATGACGACGGCATCGAAATCGGCGCGGATTTGGCTAAAGAGTTCAGCATCCACCATGGTTCCGGTTTGCAGCTCAATCCCCAGCTCGACAATGCGGCGAATTTCACTTTGCAAGGAATTTTCTGGTAAACGTTCGGTGGGAATGACCTGTTGCAGCTTGCCGCCGACCTGCTTGTCGGTTTCAAAAACCCTGACCGAGTGCCCAGAAAGACGCGCCTGCCAGGCGGCGGATAAGCCACCGGGGCCGCCGCCGATGATGGCAACGCGCTTGCCGGTTGCGGGTGCCGGGGTTGGCGCGGGCACATCTCGCGACAGGCGTCCGAGGAGCCCCATGCTGACGGATTTATCAATGAACTGACGACTGCACGCGTCCATGCAGGGGTTGGGACACACCTCGCCACAAACACTGGCGGGAAAGGGCGAATATTTCAAGACCAGTTGCAGGGCCTCTTCAATTTTCCCCTGGCGCAGCAGGTTGATGCGATCCTGGGTGGGGATATTGGACGGGCAGGCGACCTGGCAAGGGGCACCAAAGCGTTTGTCTTGCCAGTGGGGAGTTTTCAGGCGCCCGGCCCCCGTATTGACCAGCCCATGAACCTCAGCGTAATCGTCTTGTAGCAAGCCACCGAAGATGCCGCCTGCGACCCATTTCTGCATCCGGAACTCGTGCATGCTGATGCGTGAGTGCACCCGACGTTCGCTGTGATCTTTGGCGACAATTTTTTTCCAGGCAGAAAAATCTCCGAGGCGCTCAAACAGGTCGGGGCGCGCAATTTTGTCCAGAAAGACCGGCAGCCCGCTGCTAAGAAATTCGTGGTCTCGGCTGTCGAGATCCAGCAGCCAGACATCATCGGCCAGGCCGCTGATGGGGCCGCGCACATAAATGGTGCCGCCGACCATGCCCGCGCAGGCGCGATCTCCCAGAACCGAAGGTTCGTTTTCACAATCAATGCCGCAGACCACCGCAATGCCGCCGCCCATGAATTCAAAGCAGAAGGAACCGGTGCGCTTCAATACCCAGAATTCGGGGGCGGGATAGGCCGGGTCGTGCTTCATCAGGGATCCAGAGCGGGTGCCAACGCGACCGGCGACATAAATTTTGCCGCTGGCGGCACAGTGGGCCGTGGTATCGCCGCCATCACCGAGGATCGTCAGTTCGGCGCCGGCGTTCAGCCAGCCGGCATCCGCCGGGGCGGAACCTTCGACAATAATTTCGGTGCCGGCCAGGCCAAAAGAGCCGACCCGCTGGCCGGGATTTTTAACCCGGAATTTCAGGGGCGCGCCGTCGGTCGTCCACAAGGGGCCGCCAATATTGTGGTGGCCACTGGCGAGAATTTCAAATTCGGTCTGGCCGGCATCGAGGCCTGCGTATATTTGCTGCAGCAGCACCTGGGTTGAAATACGCTGCTGATGGTCATCGAAACCCTTGATTTTAGCTGACATATTGACTCCTCACCCCTCACTCTCACCAGATCGTATCTATTCGGCTCCGTAGAGGCAGAGCCCAAGACCCCCATTCCACGGGCCGCATGAATTCCTCCCTGGCGCTCTGCAGGGTGAACAGTTACACCCGATCTAACACACGTACTGAATCTGCAGGCGATCGGCAACGGCCGCGTCTGTCGATACCAGCGCATCTGCGCGGCCCACCGGCAGGGAACTGTTGCCGATGGGGGCCATTAATTTTTTGAATTCCTGATCCATGGCCAAAAAGTAATTGACGATATTCTGCGCCACTCGTTCGGGGTCGAGACGTTTGACCAGCGGGGGTTCCTGAGTGGTAATGCCCACCGGACAGAGGCCAGTGTTGCAGGCGTTGCAACGACCTTGATCGTTACCGACACAGCCCGCCATCTGCAGAATCAGCTTGCCGGTAAAAACCCCGTTGGCCCCCAGGCAGATCATCTTGAAGGCATCAGCTGCCAGGTCGCCGGTTTTGCCCAGTCCGCCTGCGGCCCACAGGGGAATCTGCCCCTGACGGCCCTGGTTAACGGCAGCCAGATAGCAATCACGCAGCTTGGAAACAATCGGGTGACCGGTGTGATCCAGGGAGACTTCATGGGCGGCGCCGGTGCCACCATCGATGCCATCGAGGAAAAAGCCACCGACAATATTGTAGGGGTCGCGCACCAGGTTGTTAAAGACCGAAACCGAGGTGGCACTGGCGGCGACTTTTATTGCCACCGGCACGCGAAACTTGAAGGCGGCATTGAAAGAGAGGAACATCTTCTGCACACTTTCCTCAATCGAATAGAGGCCCTGATGATTGGGGGGGCTGAGGAGGTCGGTCTTGGGCACGCCGCGAATCGCTTGAATATGTTCAGCCACCTTTTGGGCCATCAGCAGACCACCATCGCCGGGTTTGGCTCCCTGGCCGATTTTAATCAAGACTCCGGCAGGGTCTTCCACCATCTGCGGCATGGCGTTGGCGATGCGGTTCCAGCCGAAATGACCCGACGCAATTTGCAGAATCATATATTTCAGGTAGCGCGATTTCAGCAGGCGCACCGGAACGCCCCCTTCGCCGGAACACATGCGCACCGGCAGACCGCACTCTTCATTCAGATAGGCCACCGCCATAGCGACCGCTTCCCACATGCGCCAGGACAGGGCACCAATGGACATATCGCCGATAATGACTGGATAGATCCAGCGCACCGGCGGGGTCGAACCGGTGGTTTCGAGTAAGCCGGCGGGGCTGATCCCCAGGGGCAGTTTTTTCGGGGGCAGAATGCGTCCAAAGGGGGCGAGCATGTCGAAGGTGTGGCGCTGAGCGTCAAGACTCGGATCCGTCATTTGCGAAATACGTCCGACGCGCAGTTTATCCAGGGTACGAACCGCCGATTCCAGATTCTTGCGCCCGCCACGTTTAATCGAATCGCCGCCCAGGCAGCGGGTAACAATTGGGTGGCGCGAATCGGGGTTGCGCTGGGGGCGGATGGCATCATTCGGGCAAACTTTTTCGCAGATGCCACAGCCACGACAGTAATTTTTAACCGATTTGACCTGGCGGATCACCGGCACCGCTGAAAAACGTGTTTGTGGTTCAGGAAATTCGTTTTCAGAGAAGATCAACCGCCGCCTTTCTACCTTGGCTTCGATGGCACGGAAGGAACAGGCCGACACACAAGAGCCGCACAGGGTACAGCGATGGGCGTCGTACGTAATTTTCCACGGCAAATCGTTGGGGGTAACACTTTGAACTTTCATTGATTCCACCGTTGCACCTCCAGATTGCCGTCAATCGCAACCACTTCGCGCTCATGGGGGTAAATATCCGTCTGCCAGTCGCGGTCGGGAAGGATTTCGTTGATCCCGCAAACTTCAGAAGAGAAAACCACCGTATCCGCAGTGCGGCCAACGACAATCGGTCGTAGTTTTTTGGCGTCGCAGCAGGTGAACAGGGTGTTGTCGGGCAGCACGCCGATAATCGTATTCGGGCCGTTAATCTCAAGGTGGCCCAGGGATTGGCGAATGGCCTTGAGCTGGCCGGCATCCTCGCGATTTTCAATGTCAGCAAAAGGCAGTGGGGTCACCACATGCTTGAAGTAACGCAGGGGCCAGCCGAGTTCGCGGTGAACGTAGTGCAGCGAGTAGAGGAAACACTGAGAATCAGACTCAAAACCGATATAACCGCGATGCAGCTTGCGCTGAAATTCGACATTTTTCAGGTAAAAGGTATTTTCACCGTTAGCCAGAGCCGTGTAGCCCTGCAAGTGAAACGGGTGGGCGGCGTAGCGCACGATATCGTAGTTGGTATTCTGCCGACACTGGGCGGTAATCACCCTGGCGGTGAACTTGTCGTCGGCCTCCCACAAATGAAAATAGGTGCCAATATCGCGCGGGTCACCAATTTCTTTCAGGGTAACAACGTCGGGCCAGAAAGAGTAGACGAAGCCCTCCTCATTCGGTTCCAAGGCCGCCCGCAATTGTAAGCGTATGTCGAGCAAGAGCTCTTCTTTCTCTTTCTGCGGCGCATGGCGGTAAAATTTGGGATAGTCGAAGGTTTCGAACACGTAGTTGGGCATGGCGTTGATGTCGAGATCCGGCTGGGCATTGGTTTCGGGTACCCACTGCATCACGCGCTGAAATCCGGCTTGGTGCAGAATATCTTCGGCCCGCTTGACCCCTTCGTCGCTGGCCGCCATCGACAATGTCGGCAGGTTTTTGTAATCCTCAAAGATGCCCCCAAGGTCGTGCATGACCATGGCAAACCCCGAATTATCATGGCCCTTCTGCTGCGACTGCATTAACTGCAACGCCCGACTCGGGTGGACATAATCCAAACTTTTAATAGCTCCAATACGACACATAAAATGGCCTTTCGGTACGAACGCAACCCTTTTTCCGAGCGCGCATCAGGTTCGGATGAGGCCATTGTGCAAAAGAGGTGCCTATGATTTTCACAATGGGGCGAAAACCCGGCTAACAGGCCCAAGGGCGGGGCTGCATGCCATCAGCCCGGAGACGCGCGGCGCTGAAGAAAATCGATCGCTGCTCAGTTTTCGACTTACTATGAGTAGATTATGTAGTCATGAAACACATCGCAGAATTCAGCGAACGCGTTGCAACGGGAAGGGCAAAGAGAAATTTTGAAAAAATTTTAAGGCCACAAGACAAATCGCACATCCAGAATTTACCGGCGAAAGCTTACAAAATTAATTGTAACTCTTTACCTGGCCACCCAATGGTCGTCATCCCCGAGCGGTATTGTCGGGCAAGCAGATTTTCAACCCTGAAAACCTGGGATCTCAGCTAAAATTCTGGCGCGCGATTTTCGCGGCTGAAAGCCGCTCCCACAAAAAAGTGTCAAACAGAGTTTTTTGCAAAAGTTCCTTTACGTCATTCCCGAAGCGATTTTAGTCGGGAATCCAGTTCACTAAATGGTTGAAAATACTGGATCTCCGATGAAGGCATTCGGGGATGACGATCTTTTTGCACAAGGCTCTCTTAAATGTTAATGCTGCCCATATTGCCGGTTTCATCAAGGTTGCTAACGCCATGGTTGCCATGTGCCTGATTTAAGTTGCTACGCGTCTGAGATTACCTACCAACACAGAAAGCTCCGGGATGACTAGAGGTTACAAATTTTCTATTGGATTTCAGGCGTTTCCGTGCTGAAGCGTGAAATGACTTCGCCGATTGCCGGTGCGACCGATTCGAGAATGTGAATTTTTTCTTGCGGCAACATATCTGGCTGCCGGTCGGCAAGGTGAATAAGCCCCAGAACCTGTTTTTTGTGACGAATCGGTACCACGGCAAGGGTTTCAAATTGGCTCGTAATGCACGTGCTGCGATAGCGCGGAACCAGCTTAGGCGCAAGCTTCTTGGCGAATTTTTGCAGGTTATTCGTCCACAATGAGCCCCCTGGGGTAAGCAGCGGTTGGTCGGCGGGGTCGGGCAGGCCGTTCACCACACGAATGCAGACGCATTGATGCTCGGTGAGAGACAGGCAATTTTCACTTTTCCAGAAGGCGTAAGAAAAGCCGGTATAGGCTTCGTAAGGCATAAGATTGTCGGACTTGATGACCCGAATACCCACAGCCTCGCAATCGGTCCAGGCGCTGATTTTTTCAACAATGGAGGCAAGAAAGTTTTCGCGCAAACAGGGTGCGGAAAAGAGGTCAACTATGACTTTGATGTTTTGCGCCAGGGCATTATCCTGACTTTTTCCAAGGGATTCAGGCATGAAGGCATCCGGTGACAAGGAGTCAACAACGCCATTTTTAAACCAGGCGCGACCTCAGGGTTCTAAACCCTAATGCGGCAACCCCCATCTGTCAAACCAGATCATGTAAAAAATGAAAAAAAGAGCAGAACCCGCCGTAGTTCTGCTCTTTCCAGTTAATCCGCCGTTTGCTGTTCATAATTTTTGACCAGTTGATGATACTTTTCCTCCAGTTGCGGGCGCTCAGCCTCGGCCCGGGCATAGGCCGCAAGCAGCGACTGACGAACTTCGGCGGGCAGCAGGCGTTCGGCCAGGGGATAGAGAATGGTATCTTCTTTATCAATATGGCCGCGCAACAACGCGGCATAGCCTTTGGCGCCGGCGGCAATCGCTGGAATGTGGCCGCTCGCGCCGGCAAGGGCCAAACTGGCGGCTTCTTCCAGGCTTCGCACCAAAGCGCGGCCTTGATCGTGCTCCAGTTGCATGGCCTCAATCGGTGAATTCTTTGCAGGCATACCGTTTTCAACCAGGGCCACAAACAAAACTTCTTCTTCTTTGGCATGATGAAAGCGATCGGCATAGTTACGGATAAAATCGACCGCATCGAGAAAAAACTGCCAGTCGCGAAAACGACCCTCTTCCATCCGTTTGGTATTTTGTTCGACCAGGGCAATCATCCGCAAAATCAGCCGATGTTCTTCGACCAGCATCTGGGTCACATTGGCGACCATGCTTACGGTCTCCTTTCGCCATCGACCCCGATAACCGCAATATCGAGTTTGACCTCTTTGCCCGACTGGGCAACGGCCTGCTGGGCCAGCATCGCCAGGCCGCGGCAACAGGGGACTTCCATAATGGCCACGGTGACGGAAGCAATATCGTTCTGCGCAATTATCGCCGCCAGTTTATCGACATAGGAACTGCTGTCGTCCAATTTGGGGCAGGCGTTAACCAGAACTTTGTCCTTGATGAAGTCGCGGTGAAACTCGGCGTAAGCAAAGGGCACACAATCGGCGGCAATCAGCAACGCGGCATTTTTCAACCAGGGGGCGCTGGGGGGAACCAGCTGCAACTGGGTTGGCCATTGGCGTAATTCTGAGGAGATCCGACCGCTGGGATCTGCGTTACTGCCGGTTTTTTTTTCAAGGGTACGTACCTGAGATCCAGGGCAGCCACATGCAAGATTCGACATAATTTTATTCTCCTTGCTGGTTAAGGTAGTCGTTAATTTGTTGTTCGATTTGCGCTTCGATTTCAGCACCCAGGGCGTGGATGCTGACCACATCTTTCACGAGACAGATACCAACGCCGCAAGTTACGCAACCGATATCGTATTTGTTGAGAATTTCACCAATGATGGGATGTTGTTCAATGGTCTTATTGATCGGCTGATCACCGATGCTGGGGGGCAAATTCATCTGTTTTCTCCTTCGGTTGAATGTTGCGGATGGACGGAGCATAGCGGAAGCGAAAGAGGAAAAACTTGATGCGCGTCAATATATGACAAAATGAGTTATTTTGTATTTCTTCCGCTGCGCAGGGACAAGAGCTCAAGACATCCATTCCACGGGCCAGATGAATCTCCCCCTGCCACGGCGGTCTCGGACTCTGCATGCTGAAGAGCCAGGAAATTTTTTTCGACGGCAACGGAAGACCCGTTCCTGGAGAGAAGCGCGGGGGGGGGGGTTAGAGCAACAGCAGTAAAATTTTAACGGCCAGAATTTTACCGATCAGTGCGACGGGGTAGACGGTGGCGTAAGCGGAAGGTGCGTAGGTGGTTTTCGACAGGGAGCTGGCAGCCGCCAGCCCCGATGCGCTGGTCATGCCGCCGACCAGCACCCCGAGCAGGCGCAGAAAGCGAATGCGCAGCAGCCAGTAGCCCAGGGCCGCAGCCAACAAGAGGGGAACCAAGGTGACCAGAACGCCCGACAGCAGCAAGGAGAAACCCTTGTCCTGCAAGGTGGTAACAAAGGAACCACCCGCTGCGGTGCCGACAGCCGCCATAAAGAGCGCCAGCCCCAGATCGCGAATCAGGCGGTTACCGGCCTGGGGGAGATCCCAGATTAGCGGGCCGGTTTGGTAAAGCGCTCCGAGCAACAGGCCAGCCAGCAGGGTGCCGCCGGTGGTGCCCAGAGTCAAAGGGCCAACCAGGGGTAACGGCAAGGTAATGCGTCCGAGCAGCAAGCCCAGCAGCAGGCCGACCAAAATCGGCAGCAGGCTGATATCGAAGGTCGATTTGCCGTCGTTGCCGAGCATGCGCGAAATATTGTGCAGCGCACGTTCGTCGCCGACGAAATGGAGCACATCGCCCAAATGGAGGCGCGTATTGCCATCGGGCACCAGATCAATCCCGCTGCGGGTCATGCGCGCGACCTGCACGTTAAAGGTTTCGCGAAAATTAAAATACCCCAGGGTGGTGCCGACGAAACGGCGCTTGGAGACGATGATGCTCTTTTTGGTCAGCATCCGCTCAAACGCAATTTCGCCCTCAATCTGCTTGCCGATAAACATTTCGACCTTGTGCAGATCATCGAGCCGCCCAACCACGCGCAGATGGTCGCCTTCCGCCAACAGGGTGTCGGCGCTCACCAGAATGGGTTCACTCGCCCCCTGGCGCAGCAATCGGGTGACGGTGACCGGGGCCAGTTCTTTGAGGAAAATTTCGTCTATGCGTTTGCCGAACAGGTTGGGATTGTTGACTTCAATATGATGAAAGGTAATCGGCGGATTCGTTTGCGCCAGTTCGTCACTGAGAAGTTTTTCTTCTTTTTTCAGGGTAATCCCCATCAGGCGGGGCAGCAGTTTGATCGCCAGGGCAACCCCAACGACCCCAAATCCATAGGTAACGCCATAAGCCGCCGGGGCCTGGGCATAGCCGACGATTTCAACCGCAGCAGCCAGGGAGGGGGTACTGGTCATGGCCCCGGCCAGCAGACCGGCACCGGTTCCGGCATCAAAACCAAAGAGTTTGCAACAGGCAAGGGTCACCAGAGTGCCGACCAGGGCCATAACCAGCACGGTCAGTGCCATAGCCAGCCCGTGACTGCGGAAGGAGCTGACGAACCCCGGCCCGGCTTGCAGACCCACCGCGTAAATAAACATGGCCAGACCAATGGTCTGAATGCCTGCGGGCAGGGTGACCCCAAAATGACCAAAGGCCAGGGCGACAAAAATGATTGCCGATGGCCCGAGGGAGAGATTCCAGACCCTGAGTTTGCCAAGCAGCTCGCCGAGGATAATGATCAGCAATAAGAGAAAAATCTGGTTGTGCAGTAGAGCCATAGGAATTTTACCGCAGTTGGTACCGCAGGGTTCTTTTGTCTTTCCCTTCTCAGGGGGAGGTCAATGTGGCCAACTATAACCGATTCACCGATGCGCAGCAATCAGATGCGACGGGAAGTTTTCAGGTTATGCCGACAACCGGTGATTGCGTCCGGGGCTGGCTTGGATTAAGCTTAGACCCATCGCTCTGTCACCCCTTAAACGGAGGAATTTTCGCTCATGTCAGACCATTTAATTTTGCAGGTAAAAGCTCAACAGACCCAGGAAGATGCTTTTTTTGCCCAACAGGAGCGCGAACAGGTGAAAGATTTACGCGCGAAGCTGGCCCATGACAGCAGTCACAAATACCGTGAAGAACATCAGTACCACTGTTTCCGTTGTGGCACCCAGTCGCTGGTCGAGGTTCAAAAGGGCAAGATTGCGGTTGATATTTGTATCAACGAGAACTGCGGCGCGGTTCATCTGGATGCGGGTGAACTCGATGCTCTGCTGGAAGATCGTGATTTTATTAAAAAAGCGCGCAAAGGAATTTTTGATATATTTAAGTGAACCTTGTCTGCCCCCTTGGGGTCTGGCTCGTTATCGGACGGACAAAAAACAACCCGTTGAAGGAGGAACAAAGATGAACACGCATTTCAGACGCCTATTTTTGATGCTGGCCGCGTTCGTGTTGGTAGGCGGGACACTTTCACCCCTGGCGGCGGCAGAAGAACGCAGCTACCTGATGGCGACGGCGACCACAGGCGGAACCTATTATCCGGTTGGGGTCGCCTTGTCGACCCTGGTGAAGGTTAAGCTGCAACCAACTCAGAAGATCGGTATGTCGGCCATCAGTTCAGCGGGATCGGGCGAGAATATTAAACTGATGCGGGAAAATGAAGTCCAATTTTCGATTCTGCAAGGGCTTTACGGGGCCTATGCCTGGAAAGGGACGGGCCCCATCGCCAGCGAAGGGCCACAAAAAAATCTGCGTTCGGTGACCATGCTCTGGCAGAATGTCGAGCATTTTGCCGTCAACAGCACCTTTGCCAAAACCGGAACGGTGGTAGATATACTCGGGATGAAGGGCGAAACCCTGTCCCTTGGGGCGAAAAATTCGGGGACTCTGGGTTCCAATACGGTACTGCTGACCAATCTCGGGGCCGACGTTGAGAAGGATTATAACCTGATTTATGTCGGTTACGGACCCTCGGCCGATGCGATGCAGAACGGTCAGGCTGCGGGCATGAGCATTCCGGCCGGAGTTCCGGCGGGTGCGATCACCAAGGCCTATGCCAATATGGGCAAGGATTTCACTGTCCTCGATTTCACCGATGAGCAACTGCAGAAAGCCGATGGCGGAATGGAACTTTGGACCCGTTTTGTGATTCCGGCCGAAACCTACCCCAGCCAGACCAAAGCCATCAATACGATCGCCCAACCCAATTTCCTTTCGGTGCGTGCCGATGTCGATGAAGACGCGGTCTACCAGATCACCAAGACCATTTATGAAAACCTGGCGTTTTTGAATGCCATCCATCCTGCCACCAAAGCCATGGCGATTGAAAAAGCGATTGCCGGACTGCCCATGCCGTTGCACCCCGGTGCGGCAAGGTACTACCAGGAAGTCGGGGTTAATATTCCGGCACGTCTGCTCGTCAAATAAACCGTCTGTCTCTGCGGCCACTTTTTTCGAGGTGGCCGCTTTTTTCTGCCGGAGTTTCCGCGATGGCTGTTACCAAAATTGAACCTGAAGTTCGTCCCGAGCCGACCCTGCTACTGATTCTTGTAGGGGTGGCCGTTTCCCTGCTGCACATCTGGTTCAATGTCTTTTCAGTCCTCTCTTCCCTGTGGCAAAATTCACTGCACTTCGCCGGGTTTGCGTTAATGGCGGCGATCATTTATCCCCTGCGCAAGGCCGGCGGTATCGGTTGGCGTCTGCTGGATCTGCTGCTGGGATTATTGGCCGCAAGTTCGGCAATTTTTTTGATTGCCCGCGAAGATGCCATTTACGCCCGTGGGGTGCGCATGGTGCCCATTGAGTGGCTGGCAGGCATGGTGGTGATTTTATGTGCTCTTGAGTTTACCCGCCGGGTGGCGGGCTGGTTTATTCCGATGCTGATTGTGATTGCCCTGAGTTATGTCGGCTGGTGGGGTGGCCTGATCAGCGGGGTTTTCAAGTTTGCCGGGCTCTCCCCCGAAACCATTTTGTTTCGCAGTATTTACGGCGATGATGCCCTTTTCGGGACAATCGCCAGTATTTCATCCAGCTATGTATTTATGTTTATTCTCTTCGGGGCTTTTCTGCTGCGCTCAGGCGCCGGGGAATTTGTCATTGACCTGGCTCGTGCCGTTGCCGGGCGCATGGTGGGAGGCCCGGGTCTGGTGGCGGTGATGGCTTCGGGATTGATGGGCACGATTTCCGGCTCTGCGGTGGCCAACACCGCTTCGACGGGGGTCATCACCATTCCGCTGATGAAACGCGCCGGTTTTCCGGCCAAATTTGCGGCGGGGGTTGAGGCCGCCGCTTCGACCGGCGGTCAGTTGATGCCACCCATTATGGGCGCCGGCGCTTTCGTGATGGCGACCTATACCCAGATTTCCTACAATACCATTGTGGTCGTGAGTATTTTGCCCGCCATTCTCTACTTTGCCACGGTCGGTTTTTTTGTGCGCATCGAAGCCAAGCGCAGCTATGTGACGGCGATGGATAATGAGCGGGTCTCAGCCCTTGACGTGCTGAAGCGAGGTGGCATTGTTTTCCTGTTGCCGATTTCGGTTCTCATCGGCCTGCTGATTTACGGATTTACCCCGACCTATGCGGCCGGCTACAGCATTTTGTCGGTTATTGTTGCCTCCTGGTTTTCGGCAAATCGCATGGGACTCAAGGCCATTATAGAAGCCCTGGCCCTGGGGGCACAGAATATGGTCATGACGGCAATTCTGTTGTGTGCGGTTGGACTGATCGTCAACGTGATTACCACCGCCGGCATCGGCAATACCTTTTCCCTGATGATCAATCAGTGGGCAGGACACAGCCTGGTGATTGCCATAGCTCTGATTGCCCTGGCATCGCTGGTGCTGGGCATGGGCTTGCCGGTAACCGCGGCCTATATTGTGCTGGGTACCCTTTCCGCTCCGGCGCTGCATGCCCTGATTTCCAATGGCTTGCTGGTTGACGCGTTGATGACGGGGCAGATTCCCGAAACCGCCAAGGCTATTTTCATGCTGGCGGCGCCCGAGCATCTGGCGGAAATCGGCAACCCGATGACGCGGGCACTGGCGCGCACCATTGTGGATACGGTGCCGATTGATATGGCATCCATGGTGCGCGAAGCCGTACTCAGTTCCCATGATCTGACCTTTGCCCTGCTATCAGCGCATTTGATTGTCTTCTGGTTGAGCCAGGATTCCAATGTCACCCCACCCGTGGCCCTGGCGGCTTTCACCGGTGCCGCCATAGCCGGAACCAAACCCATGGCCACCGGCTTCCAGTCGTGGAAGTTGGCAAAGGGTCTTTATATCATTCCCTTATTGTTTGCCTATACGCCCTTTATCGGCGGTTCGTGGATCGATGATTTTACGATCTTCTTCTTCGCTCTTTTTGGCCTCTACGCCTTTGCTGCGGGACTTGAAGGCTTCATGGAAGCGAAACTCAATGTGCTGATGCGACTATTGTCCCTCGGTTGTGCGCTTGCCCTGCTCTGGCCGGCACCCTGGTTTGTTCATGCCGTCGGCCTGGCGGTACTGGTCATGCTTTTTCTGGCCAGCTTCCGCAGCTCACGCCGGCGTGAGCTGCATACTGCGGGCGCATAGGAGGTTGGACAGTATCAAATTTCGCTGTGAGCATTTCTGTGCAGACGCATCTTTTAAAAGTGAAGCCGCGAAAATCTGTTAGAATGGGTCATACAGGTTAATCGAACCGCGTTTTTCTGCTTGGTAAAAGTGAAGCCCCGTCATGCGCCCTTTCAGTCTGAAAGCCAGAATCTCTTTGGCGGTGAGTCTGCTTATTCTGGTTATTCTGACCGGAACAGGTGCCCTGGGTCTGTATTATTTTGAAACATCTTTCCGTCAACTGATCAGAGAACAACAGTCAACCCTGGTCACCCAGATTGCAGATCACCTGGATATACAACTCAAGGCTGCGCGTGACCTGATTGTTTCAACCGCCGCCGTTTTCCCCCTGGATCTACGTGGCGATGCTGACCGGATTCAGGAATACTTGGATACCCGCCTGGGCCTGGGTACCCAGAGGCTGTTCGATAACGGCATTTTTTTGTTTAATGCGAAAGGGAAAATGCTGGCCGAATCCCCGTTCAAGCCCGAGCGGCGTGGCCAGGATTATTCCTATCGAGAATATTTTCAAAAGACCCTGCTGTCGGGTCAGCCCCAAATTTCGGCCCCTTACCTTTCCAGTCAAAGCCACCGGCACCCTGCTATCAACTTTACGGCTCCGTTGCGGGACAGTCAGAACCAGATTGTTGCGGTTTTGGTCGGCAGTGTCGATCTGTTCCATGCCAATTTTCTGGGGAACTTGAAAAATGTCCGCATCGGCAAAACCGGTTATCTCAGTCTTTTTAATCGGGATGGACGCTTGATCATGCACCCCGATGAGCAGCAGATCATGCAAGGGTCTGTGCTTCCGGGTAACGAACAATGGCGCGCTCGCGCCATCGCAGGTTTTGCAGGCAGTACCGAGACCCTTGATGCGCGGGGATTGCGCATCCTGACAACCTTCAAACCCTTGAACAATCAGCAATGGATTCTGGCCGCCAACTATCCGACCCTTGAAGCCTTTCAGCCCATTTTTGCGGCGCGCAACATTGTGATTTTGGGCACCGGAGTGATTTTACTGCTGGCCATTCTGCTGACCTGGGGCCTGACGCGGCTGCTCCTCGATCCCTTGGTGCGTTTGAATAAACACGTCGCCGGTTTTTCGCGGCAGAATTCCCGGAGCCCCGACCTTGATCACATCTCGACGGATGAGGTGGCGGTGTTGGCCTCAACCTTCGATCAGCTGATGCAGGAAGTGGCTTGCGAGCGCGAATTTTCTTACAGTCTGTTGCAGAATTCGGCCTCGCCCTGTTTTGTGATTGATGTTCAGCACCGGGTGCTGGTGTGGACGCGAGCCCTCGAAGAATTGACCGGCGTTTCCAGCGACAAGATGGTAGGAACCAAACTGCACTGGCAGGCTTTTTATGCGCAGAAACGCCCCTGCCTGGCCGATATTGTCATGGACAATGCCCTCGAATCGGCCATTGATCTCTATCCCGTTTTAGGAAATTCGCCTTTAATTCCGGACGGCTTGCAGGCCGAAGGCTGGCTGCACCTTAAAAGCGGCAAGGAGCGGTATCTTATTTACGAAGCTGCGCCGATTCGTGATCGCAACGGTCGCCAGGTCGCGGTTATTGAAACCCTGCACGATTTAACCAATCTCAAGCGTACCGAAAACCAGTTGCGCGAAACCCAGGCCAGCTACCACGCCCTGATCGACAGTTCTCCCGATGCGATTCTGGTGCATCGGCACGGCCAGGTGCTCTTATGCAACCTGGCGGCGGTGAAACTGTTCCATGCTCAGGATAAGCCTGCGCTGATGCCCCGACCGATGACCGATCTCATCCAGGGTGATGTGCAGCAATGGGAGGCGCAATCGGTAGCCGAGGGTGAACAGCAACCCCAGGAGCAGGACTATCGCGAAGAGGTGATTACCTGCTGCGATGGCCAATGTCGCAACGTTGAAATTGGCTCGTCTGCCACCTTCTATAACGGCGCCTGGGCGGTACAATCGGTGCTGCGGGATATTACCGAACGCAAGGCCGAACAGGAGCGCATTTGGCACCAGGCCAACTTTGACACCCTAACGAAATTGCCGAATCGCAACCTGTTTATGGATCGACTGCAACAGACGGTGGCGCGCTGCGACCGCGAAAACCAGCAGGCGGTCTTGTTGTTTATTGACCTGGATCATTTCAAAGAAGTCAATGACCGCATGGGGCACGACAATGGTGATGAACTGCTGCGTCAGGTCGCGCAGCGCATGAGAAGTTCCCTGCGCCAAACCGATACCCTGGCGCGTTTGGGTGGCGATGAATTCACAATTATTTTGCCCATAAGCAAAGAACTGAGTGAAATTATGACCGTGACCGAGCGTTTGTTGACAGTCCTCAATCAAGCCTTTGATTTGCCCGGCGGACGGGCAGAAATCTCCGCTTCTATCGGCGGTGCCGTCTACCCCCTCGACGGCAAAACGATTCCCGATTTGATGTGTGTTGCCGATGCGTCCATGTACCAAGTGAAACAAACCGGGCGCAACGGCAGTTATTTTCCCAGCCTACAATGATTCTGACATTTCCGTTCTAAGACCCCTCTGTTCGAAAACGGGTTCAATATCCGGGTGTTACCGCAACTGATGGGGCACAGCGACGTGAAAACCACCGAAATTTATACCCATGTGATGTGTCAGGATGTGGGGCGTGGTGGTCAGCCCGCTGGATCGGCTTTAAAGCAAAAAAAAAGCCGTTCAACCCGGTTTCGTAGAGGGTTCAACGGCTTTTAAATTTTGTCGGATTTTACCAAGAATCCACCCTCACTTTCCCACAAAACCTTACGGCATTCTCTCCATCCCCGGCCGACTTCACCCTAAAGCACAGTCGCTAATGCGCAAAAAGGGCAATTTTCCAGCTTTAACGTTTTTCAGAAAGGAGAACCTTTTGCAAAAAGATTGTCATCCTCGAATGCCTTCATCGGGGATCCAGGATTTTTAACCATTGAGAGAACTGGATTCCCGACTAAAATCACTGCGGGAATGACGTCAAGGAACTTTTGCACAAGGCTCAGGAGCCCACTCTTTTTGCAACTATGAAAAGACTTCCCCACAATCTCGTCGCCGCTGATTATCGTTACCCGTTAGCCGAAGAAACCTCGTTGCGTCACCTGTCCCCAAATTCTTCATTTACTTGTTCGCGGCGAGAAAGAAATCGAGGCCGGGGCTGGATTCACCAAAACCTTACAACAAACAGCCTTATCTCCCCCCCTCCCTTTGGGTCAAATGATTTTGGGGAATCAGCCAGGGATTTTTATGCGGGCACAAAGATTTCTGCACCAGTTTGGTCTGGGCAGGGGGGCCTCATTCATATTAAGATAGGAAATCCAAATTCGTGACGCGTGTGTAACCTGCCGCGCTGAAATTGAGGGATTTTTTCATGCCGTTGCTGTTCGCCATTCTCACGCCTTTTTGTGGCGCGGCCCTGACCTTATGGGTTTCGCGCCGCGGGCGCAAACCGACGATTTTTTCTGCCTTGGGGGTCTGCCTGCTGGCAGCCTTGTGGCTGGCACCTTTAATGTCCGACGTCTTTGCGGGCGGGGTCAAAATTGAACGCCTGTCCTGGATTCCCATGGCGGACATTGATCTGGTACTGAGATTCGATGGTCTGGGGTTGCTTTTTGCGCAGCTGATCCTCGGCATTGGCGCCCTGGTGATCATCTATGCCTATTATTATCTGGCTAAAGAGGATAGCCTCGGGCGGCTTTATGCCCTGTTGTTGTTGTTTATGGGCGCTATGCTCGGCGTGGTGCTGGCCGAGAATTTGATTGTTTTGTTGGTGTTCTGGGAGCTGACCAGCCTGGCTTCGTTTCTGTTGATTGCCTACTGGCGGCGCAATACCGAAGCGCGCCGCGGCGCCCATATGGCACTGGTGATAACCGGTGGCGGTGGTCTGGCGCTTTTGGCGGGCTTTGTTTTGCTGGGTCAGGCGGCGGGTAGTTTTGAACTGACGACCATTCTGCACCGCGGTGATGCGATTCGTGCCGCCGAAACCTATCCCCTGCTGCTGCTGTTGATTCTCCTTGGCGCGTTTACCAAATCGGCCCAATTCCCCTTTCATTTCTGGTTGCCCCATGCCATGGCGGCCCCAACACCAGTGTCGGCTTATCTGCATTCGGCGACCATGGTCAAGGCTGGGGTGTTTTTGCTGGCGCGGCTCTTTCCCGTGCTTTCCGGCACCCTATTGTGGAACTGGTGGGTCGGCGGCATCGGCTTGATCACCCTGCTGCTGGCGGCGATGATCGCTCTGTTCAAACACGATCTCAAGGGTTTACTGGCTTATTCGACCATCAGCCATCTGGGCTTGATTGTGGCGTTGTTTGGTATAGGCACACCCCTGGCGGCAATCGCCGGGGTTTTTCATCTGATCAATCATGCAATTTTCAAGGCCGGGCTGTTTATGGCCGTCGGGATTATTGATCACGAATGTGGTACCCGCGACATGCGGCGCATCAATGGCCTGTGGCATGCTATGCCCCACACCGCGATTCTGGCCATGGTGGCGGCAGCGGCCATGGCCGGCGTGCCCCTGGCCAACGGTTTTTTATCCAAGGAGATGTTTTTTGCCGAGGCCGTCAGCGTTGGCGGACAGATGCGTTTCAGCTGGTTTTTGCCGGCGGTTGTTACTTTGGCTGGAATTTTCGCCGTGGCCTATTCGCTGCGTTTTATTCATGATGTCTTTTTTAATGGTGCGCCGATCAACCTGCCCAAAACGCCCCATGAACCGCCGCGTTTCATGAAGGTGCCGGTGGAAATTCTGGTGCTGCTGTGTCTGCTGATCGGCATCGTGCCACAGTATACGGTTGAGCCGATACTGGCCGTGGCCGCCGGTGCGGTTTTGCAGGGGCCACTACCGGAGCATGACCTGGCAATCTGGCATGGCCTCAACCCGGCCCTGTTCATGAGCCTGATTGCTTTGGTCGGCGGACTATTTGTCTATCTTGGCCGCCAACCCCTGTTTGCCGTACACGCACGCCTTGAGGGGCGCCTGGATGGCCGCAAAATTTTTGTCGCAGTCCTCGATAAAATTTCGACCGGGGCAGGCCGGCTGACGGCTTTTGCCGATCGCGGTTCCCTGCAACACCAACTCGCGTTGCTGCTGAGCGCCGCCCTGTGCCTTGGGGTTGCGGGCATGCTGCCTGGCCCGTCGCTCTTGACCAACCTGCCGCCTTTGCTGCGAATAGACGCTGTCAGCCTGGTGATGACCCTGGTGCTGGCCGCGGCGGCACTCAAGGCGACCATGAGCCATCGCCAGCGCCTGACCGCGCTGATTTTGACCGGCGCTGTCGGCTTGATTCTGGCTCTGATCTTCGTCAAATTTTCGGCTCCCGATCTGGCCCTGACCCAGCTGGCAGTCGAAGTGGTGACCCTGATTCTGCTGCTGCTGGCCCTGTATTTTTTACCCCAGACCAGTCCCCGAGAATCGAGCCCCACGCGGCGCCTGCGTGACCTACTGCTGTCGCTGTTGGTCGGCGCGGGCATGAGTTTGCTGGCCTTCGCGGTGCTGACTCGCCGTTCGACGCCAATTTCAGACTATTTTATTGCGAAGAGTCTTAGTGACGGCGGCGGGCACAATATTGTTAATGTGATTCTGGTCGATTTTCGTGGTTTCGATACTCTGGGTGAAATCAGTGTGCTGGCGATTGCGGCCCTGGGAATTTTTGCCCTGATGCAGAACCTGAAACTGGCGGGGCTGGAACAGGATGCGCAGGGCCGTGCGTTTGACCCTGACCGCTATCCCTTGATTATGGCGACCTTTGCCCGGCTATTGCTGCCCCTCGCTTTACTGGTTTCGGTGTATATTTTTCTGCGCGGCCATAATCTGCCGGGCGGCGGTTTCATTGCCGGGTTGGTCACCGCGATTGCCTTGATCCTGCAATATCTCACTAATGGCGTGGTCTGGACCCGGCAACGCCTGCCGGCCGCCCAGACCCATCCCCTCATCGCCTGGGGGCTCCTGATTGCGCTGCTCACCGGTCTTGGCAGCTGGCTGTTCGGGCGGCCTTTTCTCACTTCGACCTTTGGTCATTGGTCTGTGCCCCTGATCGGTGAGATCGAGCTGGCTTCGGCCATGGCTTTTGATCTGGGGGTTTATCTGGTCGTGGTGGGTGCGACCCTGCTGATTCTCATTAATTTGGGACTGTTTAAAACATCACCGACGGCGCGGGAGCGAAAACCATGGAAATCTTGATTGCTCTGATCATTGGTCTGCTCAGCGGCTGCGGGGTTTATCTGCTGCTGCGGGCGCGGACTTTCACGCTTGTGCTGGGCCTGACCCTGCTGTCTTACGCCATCAATCTGTTTTTGTTCGCCACCGGGCGCCTGGTCATTGGCCAGCCACCGGTGATTGGTGCGACCAGCAGCCCCGCCGACCCACTACCCCAGGCCCTGGTACTGACGGCGATTGTCATTGGCTTTGCCATGACCGCTTTCGCCATCATGCTCAGCCTGCGTGCCCAGGCCGAACTGGGGAGCGATCAGGTCGACGGAGAGCGGCCATGATAGCAGCCCATGGGCCGGTTCTGCCTTTGCTCCTGCCTCTGACGGTGGCGATTATTTTGCTTTTTCTGCCGCGCAGGGCACAAGGCTTGACCCAGGGGCTATCCCTGAGTGGAGGTTTGCTCCAGGTCGGGTTAGCTCTATTGCTGCTGCGAACCCTCGCCGATGGCACGCAGCTGGTTTACCGGCTGGGTGATTGGCCGGCACCTTACGGAATTGTGCTGGTGGTCGATCGTCTCGCGGCCTGGCTGCTCTTGACCAGCGCCTTACTGGCCTTGTGCGCGCTGATCTATGCTTTAGCGGGCAGTGACCGCCAGGGGCGCCATTTCCATGTGTTGTTTCAGCTCCAGATGTTCGGGATTTCCGGTGCTTTTGTCACGGGGGATCTGTTTAATCTGTTTGTGTTTTTCGAGGTGCTGCTGATGGCCTCTTACAGTTTGTTGCTGCATGGTGGCGGCGGACTGCGCACGCTGGCGGGCTTACATTATGTGATTCTCAATTTGGTCGGATCAGCGATTTTTCTCCTCGCTGCCGGGCTGATTTACAGCAGTTGCGGCAGTTTGAATTTTGCCCATTTGGCGCAGTTGATGCCGGGGTTGGATGACGCTCAATTGGCCCTGGCGCGAACCGGCGGGTTATTGCTGCTGGTGGTTTTTGCCCTGAAAGCCGGCATTATGCCCCTGCATTTGTGGTTGCCGGCCGCCTATGCCGAAACCAGTGCGCCGGTCGCAGCTTTATTCGCAATCATGACCAAAGTCGGACTCTATGCAATTCTGCGCCTGAGCACCCTGGTGTTCGGCAGCAATGCCGGGGCGCTGGCGGGACTTTATCAGCCCTGGCTGCTCCCTTTGGCTCTGCTGACCCTGGTTGTCGGTGGCGCCGGGGTTCTGGCGGCGGGCCGCCTTGGCCGCTTGGCGGCATATTTGATCATCCTTTCCGTTGGTACCCTGTTGACCGCTTTTACCGGGGGGGCGGCGGGGATTGCCGCCGGGCTCTATTATCTTCCCCACAGCAGCTTTGCCACCGCCCTGTTGTTTTTGTGTGCCGGTACACTGCGGCGGTTGCGCCCGGCCAGCGGCGATCAACTGGTCGCCGATGGCGATCTGCCCCAGCCGCTGTTATTGGGTGGGGCCTTCTTCGTTGCCGCCATGGCCAGTAGCGGATTACCGCCCTTTGCCGGTTTTATTGCCAAGCTGCTCATTTTGCAGGCGCTGCCTCAGGCCCTGGTCTGGGGGGTGGTTTTGCTCACGGCCTTGGCGGCCGTGATCGCCTTGGCGCGTGGCGGCAGCCTGATTTTTTTGGCCGCCAGCGGAACCATGGCCTTGCCCCGCGGTGGGCGTAAACCTGTCCCGAAGACCAGCCCCTGGGAGCTGCCGGCCATAGGGGGTTTGCTGCTGTTGATCGTTTTTTTGACATTGGCGGCGGAGCCGGCCCTGAAATTTACTCAGGCCAGCGCGCGCCAGATTCTTGAGCCGGCCCAGTATGTGCGTGCAGTTTTAGGAGGCAGTTGATGAAAAACACACGTAAATTCTTGCCCCATCCGCTGTTAACACCCCTGCTGGTTTGCTTCTGGCTGTTGCTCAATAACAGCCTTACCCCCGGGCAGATTCTCCTTGGTTTGCTGCTGGCATGGATTATTCCCGCCTACACCCAGGCCTATTGGCCGCATGAAGTGCCGATCAAACGCCCCGGGCGGCTGGTAATTTTTATGGGACGTTTTCTGGTCGAGATCCTGTTGGCGAATCTGGTGGTTGCACGCCTGATTCTGGCCGGCCCCCGCGTGTTGCGACCGGCATTTGTGGTCGTTCCCCTGCGGCTGCGCCACGAACTGGCCCTGAGTCTGCTGGCAAACATCATCTGCCTGACCCCGGGCACGGTTTCGGCTCGCTTGTCAAACAATCGGCGGGAACTTTTGGTTCATGCCCTCGACTCTGCCGACCCTGCGGCCCTGGTGACCAGGATTCAGCACCGCTTTGAAACTCCCCTGAAGGAGATTTTTGAATGCTGACCCTGGCCATGTGGATAGCCTTGGTGTTGGTCGCGGGTGCGGTTGTTCTCAGTGCTTTGCGCTTATTGATCGGACCGAGTGCCGCCGACCGGATTCTGGCCCTGGATACGCTCTACATCAACGCCATCGCTCTGCTGGTGTTGTTCGGAATTCAGCTTGCCAGCCCGCTCTATTTTGAGGTGGCCCTGCTGATTGCCCTCATGGGCTTTGTTGGCACCGTTGCTTTGGCGAAATTTCTGCTGCGCGGAGACATTATCGAATGAGTCTTTTCAGCGAAACCCTGCTGGCCCTGCTGCTGGTCGCCGGCGGCCTCTTCACCTTCATCGGCTCTTTGGCGTTGGTGCGATTCCGGGATTTTTACACCCGCTTGCATGGCCCAACCAAAGCCACCACCCTTGGGGTCGGTTGTCTGCTGCTGGCCTCGACGGGGTTTTTCAGTTTGGACACGGGGCGCTTAAGCCTGCACGAGATTCTGGTCAGCTTGTTTCTGTTTATAACCGCGCCAATTTCAGCCCATCTCCTCGCTAAACTGGCCCTGCACCAGAAATTGCCCAGCCTTGTGCCCTTGCCTGCAGATCCAGACCAAGACCAGCCGCTCCTCCGAGACAAGGAAGATTAGCGGCTATGGTACGATGCCTGCGTCAAGATTCAAAACGGAGTAGCTCTTCAGCTCCCGGGACACGGAGCCCGCGCCCCTCATTCCCCGGGCCGCATGCCTCTCCCCTTGGGCTTAGCCGGCGCCATCCGGGCGACACTTACCTGTTCCATCGCTTGGCAGGAACTGCCATCTGTTTAAAAACTTACGGCGGAATCTAACTCCCCCCGCCCCCCTCTTAATCTCAGCGGGGGTGAAAAGCCTAGTA
>Ga0210023_1000254_pt1 | contig 40631 bp, 40 predicted proteins | sample CryGeymeta201524_FD_183987 | JGI IMG/M metagenome (GOLD analysis project Ga0210023, IMG submission 183987) | Groundwater microbial communities from Crystal Geyser aquifers in Utah, USA - Crystal Geyser metaG 2015-24 (SPAdes) (version 2) | ecosystem: Environmental > Aquatic > Deep subsurface >... | reverse complement strand
CATCTTTGGCGTCAATGCCGACGACGATTTGACCCGGAAATTTTTTACAGGCCTCGGCGACCAGCGCGGGATTTTCCTTGGCAACCGTACCCAGAATCACGCGGCTGACCCCCAGCGCCAGGTAAGCTTCAATCGTCGCCAGGTCACGAATACCACCGCCAAGCTCGCTAGGGATAGAAATTGCCTCGACAATCGCCTGAATCGCGGCTTTGTTCTTGGGGCCCCCGGCAAAAGCGCCATCAAGATCGACGATATGCAGAAACTCGCCGCCCTGCTCCTGCCACAGCAAGGCCTGGGCTGCCGGGTTGTCATTGTAAACCGTATCCTTATTCATCAGCCCCTGTTCCAAACGCACACAGCGGCCTGCTTTCAAATCGATCGCGGGTAGAATGATCACCTGGCTTTTCCTTTCCTTGCAAAACCGTTCTCACGCCCGTTCGCTTCGGCTCACTCAAGCCGCGAAGAGGCTAAGAAGAGCAGAATTTGACGTCTCAGTTGTGGGGTTTTGTTTTCACTTCGCGCCTTCGCGTGAGGCCGCCATTGACGTTGTTACAGCGCACCGAAATTGCGAAAGATCCGCAGGCCGATTTCCTGACTTTTTTCAGGGTGAAACTGGGTCGCCATGATGTTGCCGCGCCACAGCGAAGCGCAAAAAGTGACATCACCATAGGTACAACTGGCCGCAATATCCGCTTCGTTATCCGCCTGGCAGTGGTAGGAATGGACGAAATAGACATAGCTGCCATCGTCGATCCCCCTGAACAGGGGCGCGTCCTGCCTGAAGGAAATAGTGTTCCACCCCATGTGCGGCACCTTGAGGCGTTCGCCGTTTTCGACCATCCCCGAGGGGAAACGCACCACGCGTCCCGGAATCAGACCCAACCCCTGGTGGCGACCGAATTCCTCGCTTTCGTCAAACAACATCTGCATGCCGACACAGATGCCCAATAAGGGTTTGGCGGATTCAACATGCTCCAGCAGGGGCGCAACGAATCCGCCAGCGCGCAAATTGTTAACACAGTCGGCAAAAGCGCCGACTCCCGGCAGCACCAGTTTATCGGCGCGAGGGATATCCGCCGGATCGGCACTGACGCGCGCGGCGAAGCCAAGGGACTCAAATGCCTTTTCGACACTGCGCAGGTTACCCATTTCGTAGTCGATAATGGTGATCATTTATTCCAAACGTCCCTTCGTCGACAACACCCCATGAATACGCGGGTCAATGGACGTGGCTTCATCGAGGGCGCGGCCGAAAGCTTTGAAAATGGCTTCGAGCATGTGATGCAGATTATCGCCGTAGGCGAGGTTGACGTGGATATTGGCCCCACTGTGATTACAGAAGGCAACGAAGAACTCCTCGACCAGCTCAGTCTCGAAGTTGCCAACCTGGGCCTTGGGAATCTGGGCATTAAACACCAGAAAAGGGCGCCCGGAAAAATCGATAATCACCGAGGCCAGGGCTTCGTGCATCGGCATGGTGCCACGCCCGAAGCGCCGGATGCCCGCCTTGTCCCCCAGCGCTTGTTTGAAAGCTTCGCCGAGACAGATACCGACGTCTTCCACCGTGTGGTGGGCATCAATTTCAATATCGCCTTGGGCGGCAACCTTAAGATCAAAAAAACCATGGCGCGTCAGGGCCGAAAGCATGTGGTCGAAAAAGGGGGCCGGGGTCGAGATATCCTCCTTTCCTGAACCATCCAGATTCAGTTCAATACAGATATCGGTTTCGCGGGTTTTGCGGTCGATTTTCCCAGTACGTGACATATCAATCCTCCCCATAATTCCAAGGTAGTGGTATCATCATCAATTCTTCAGCCGGATCGCCACTGATTTCGCGTGGGCCTCCAGACCTTCAAGTTCGGCAATATGGATAATCTCTTTGCCTAAACGCTGCAAGCCGGCAGCACTGAAACTGACGATGCTCGACTTTTTGACAAAAGCGTCCAGGGACAGGGGCGAGAAGAAGCGCGCGGTACCGCCGGTGGGCAGGGTGTGGTTGGGACCGGCAATATAATCGCCCGCAGCCTCGGGAGTATGATGGCCCATGAAAATTGCCCCGGCATGGCGGATCTGTGGCAAAATCGCGAAGGGATCGTCCACCGCCAATTCCAGATGCTCGGGGGCGATGCGATTGGAGAAGGCAATCGCTTCGTTCAGGTCACGGGCGACAATGATTGCACTGTAATTATCAATGGATTGCCGCGCAATTTTTTCACGCGAGAGTTGAGCGAGCTGGGTCTCGATTTCTGTCTGAACCGCCAGCGCCATCTCTTCGTTAATGGTCACCAGCACCGCCGAAGCCAGCTCGTCATGTTCGGCCTGGCTGAGCAAATCTATGGCGATATGCGCGGGGTTGCCGCTGCCGTCGTTGATGACCAGAATTTCACTCGGCCCGGCAATCATGTCAATATCCACCAGCCCGAAAACCAGCCGTTTCGCGGTGGCGACGTAGATATTCCCCGGCCCGGTGATTTTGTCGACCCTGGGTACCGACGCGGTTCCGTACGCCAGGGCCGCAACCGCCTGGGCGCCACCGAGTTTAAAGATCCGGTCAACTCCGGCAATTCTGGCCGCAGCCAACACATGGGGATTCATCACCCCGTCGGGCATGGGCACCACCATGATGATTTCACCCACCCCGGCAACCTTGGCCGGCACTGCATTCATCAGCACCGAAGAAGGATAACTGGCCTTGCCGCCCGGCACGTAGATGCCGACCCGATCAAGGGGGCGCACCAGTTGTCCAACCAGCACATCGGTTTCATCCGTCGACAGCCAGGTCTCCTGCTTCTGCTTGCGATGGTAATCGCCAATACGTTTGGCGGCCAGTTCCAGCGCCGCATAAGATTCCGCACTGACCTGCCGGATCGCAGCCTCCATTTCGTCGGCAGTGACTTCAATGCTGGCCGCATCCAGTTGCAAACGATCGAATTTGGCGGTCAACTCAAACAGGGCCGCATCGCCGCGCAGGCGCACAGCGGCCAGAATGTCTTTAACCGTCGCTTCAATCCCGGCGGGAATCTCTTCGGCGCGCTGCTCAATTTTTTTGAAGGCCGTGGCAAACCCGGCGTCAGAAAATTTCAGTATCTGGATCATGGTATCTCCCTGGCTTGCTTATTCTTCACGGAATCACTCTGAAATCCGCACCTCGTCACCAACAACTTTTTCCAGCTCAGCGATAATTTTACCAATCCGCTGATGTTTGGTTTTCAGGCTGGCGCGGTTGACAATCAGACGACTGGTCACTTCGGCAATTGTTTCAACCTCAACCATGCCGTTGGCCTTGAGGGTGCCGCCGGTTGAAACCAGATCAACAATCCGCTCCGACAAACCCACCAGGGGTGCCAGTTCGATGGAGCCATAGAGCTTGATTAATTCGACCTGGATGCCCTTTTGGGCGAAATAACGCTCGGTGATATGAGGATATTTCGTCGCCACGCGGATATTCGACCAATTGAGGGGATTGTCTTTGGCCTGCAGATTTTTCGGCTCGGCGACCACCAGGCGACAGTAACCGAATTTCATGTCGACGGGTTCGTAGAGATCTTTCCCCTGTTCCAGCAGGGTGTCCTTGCCAACTACGCCCAGATCGGCGCAGCCATATTCGACATAGGTGGGCACATCGGTGGCCCGAACCGCCATGAAACGAAATTTCTGCTCAGGATTCTCAAACACCAGCTTACGGCTCTTTTCACTCATCTCCGGGCAGGTGATACCGATGTGGGCAAAAAGTTCCATGGAATCTTCAAGAATGCGCCCTTTCGGCAGGGCAAAGGTAATCCAATCATTCATGCGTTTATCCCTTGCTATTGCGTTCAGACGGCAACCCGCTCAATGCGCGCTCCGACTGCCGCCAATTTTTGCTCAATGCGTTCATAACCACGATCCAGATGATAAATCCGTGTCACTTCGGTGGTATTTTCGGCGGCCAATCCCGCCAGAATCAAGCTCGCACTGGCGCGCAAATCTGTTGCCATCACCGGTGCGCCGTGCAACTGATGTACGCCGTGGATAATCGCGCTGTGGCCGTCAATGCTGATGTTCGCTCCCATGCGCTGCAGTTCGCAAACGTGCATAAAGCGGTTTTCAAAAACATTTTCGGAAATGCGGCTGGTGCCGTCGGCGAGAGCCATCATCGCCATAAACTGAGCTTGCATATCGGTGGGAAACCCGGGAAAAGTCGAAGTTCGGATATCCACAGGACGCAAACATTCGGGCCCAACCGCCCGCACGCCATCCGCTTCAGCGCTGATAACCACCCCGGCCTCGACCATCTTCTGCAGCAGGGCTTCAAGGTCAAGCTGACGCGCACCACGTACCAGCAGATTTCCGCCGGTCATGGCTGCAGCAATCAAAAATGTGCCCGCTTCAATCCGGTCGGGCATAACCCTGATTTTCAGCGGCGCCAGGGAGGTGACGCCTTGAATAAGAATGCGCGCCGTACCCGCGCCACTGATGTTCGCGCCCATGGTGTTCAAGGCCTCGGCCAGCTGGACAATTTCCGGTTCGCGCGCGGCATTTTCGATAATCGTTTCGCCCGCGGCAAGGGCAGCGGCCATGAGCAGATTTTCGGTGCCACCAACGGTCGGCATATCAAAGACGATATGCGCCCCGCGCAGCCCATCGGCCTGGGCCTCGACATAACCATGATCGAGGGAAATCCGCGCCCCCAAGGCTTCAAAGCCTTTAAGGTGCTGATCTATGGGGCGCGCACCAATGGCACAGCCCCCCGGCAGACTGACCCGGGCATGGCCACAACGGGCCAGCAAGGGGCCAAGCACCAGCACCGAGGCCCGCATGGTGCGCACCAGATCATAGGGCGCTTCGATGCTGCTGATGGCGGTGGCATCCACTCGGCAGCAATCGGCGTCACGTGTGGTTTGCGCCCCCAGAATTTTCAGCAACGCCACCGCGGTATCAATGTCGCGCAGTTCAGGCACATTACAGATTTCACTGCGGCCCGAGGTCAGCAGGGTTGCAAAGAGCAGGGGCAAGACCGCGTTTTTTGCCCCACTGACGTGCACTTCACCCCGTAAGGGTTGACCACCCCTAATCACAATCTTGTGCAAAATTTATCCTTTACGTGCGCCGATTACTCGCGGGTGCCCGGCGTAATCCTGACGACAGTAGATGGTGTGTAAACCACTTTCAACGAGCAAAGCCGTGACAGCCTCTTGCTGTTGCCAACCGATTTCAAGAAGTAACCAGCCCCCCGGCTTGAGAATTTTATGAACCTGCCGACACAGCAGCCGATAACAATCGAGCCCATCTTCACCGCCAAGCAACGCGACAGCCGGTTCAAAATCGCGCACCTCGGGCATAAGTTCGGCATAGTCAGCGCAGCTGATGTACGGCGGGTTGGAAACCACCAGATCATAGGAACCGCGGGGCAATTGTGCCAGATCCGCCAGGATAAAACGACTGCGTTCCTCGAAACCCAGCTCTTGGGCGTTGTAGGCAGCAAGTTCAAGCGCCGGCGCTGAGATATCCAGTCCGGTTACCTGCCAGCGGGGTTTTTCACTGGCGAAGCTCAGGGCAATCACTCCACTTCCACAGCCAATATCGAGAAGTTCCCCCGTTTGCGCACTTTTTTTCAGCGCTTCTTCCACCAGGATTTCAGTATCAGCGCGCGGAATCAACACCGCTGGCGACACGGCAAATTCAAGAGACCAGAATTCGGTTTTCCCCAGCAGATATTGCAGAGGCTCATTTTGCGCCCGCCGTTTCACCAGTGGGCGAATTTCATCGAGCTCGGTCTGGGTCAAGGGGCGATCATAGTTGAGGTACAAGCCGACCCGGTCAAGCCCTAACACCGAAGCTAGCAGCAACTGGGCATCAAGTCGCGGGTTCGTCAAACCCTTGTCGGTGAAAAACCCAGTCATCCATTCGAGCAGTTTCAACAGTGTCCAAGCGTCGCTCAAGCTTAAGGCTCCTGATGGCTGAGCTGGTTTGCCTGAAAATCGGCGACCAGGGCGTCAATCACCTCGCCAACCTCGCCCTGCATGATGGCATCGAGACGGTAGAGAGTCAGGTTGATGCGATGATCGGTACAGCGCCCCTGGGGGAAGTTGTAGGTTCGAATACGCTCGCTGCGGTCGCCACTACCGACCTGGTTTTTGCGGTCGGCCGCCATTTCAGCATTGCGCGTCGCCAGTTTGAGATCGTAAAGGCGCGACTGGAGCACCTTCATCGCCTGGGCTTTATTTTTGTGCTGGGATTTACCATCCTGACAAGAAACCACCAGCCCGGTGGGGAGATGGGTCAAGCGCACCGCCGATTCGGTTTTATTGACGTGCTGGCCGCCCGCGCCGGACGAGCGGAACAAGTCGAGACGGATATCGCCCGGATTGATATCGATATCGACATCCCGAGCCTCGGGCAAGACCGCCACGGTGCAGGCCGAGGTGTGAATGCGGCCCTGGGTTTCGGTTTCGGGCACACGCTGCACCCGATGGGTACCGCTCTCAAATTTCAAGCGCGAATAAACCCGCTCGCCACTGATCATTGCGACAATTTCTTTGAACCCGCCACCATCGGTTTCCGATAGACTGAGAATTTCAACGCGCCAGCCTTGACTGTCGGCATAGCGCGAATACATGCGAAAGAGGTCAGCGGCAAAGAGCGCCGCTTCATCACCGCCGGTACCAGCACGAATTTCGAGAATAATGTTGCGTTCGTCGTTGGGATCTTTGGGCAGGAGCAACAGTTTCAACTGCTGTTCAAGTTGCTCCTGCGCGTCACTAAGAGAAGCGAGCTCCTCGCGGGCCAGCTCTTTCATTTCCGGGTCGGCTTCGGTCAACAGCTCCTGGTTGCCGACAATTTCCTCCCTGACCTGTTTGTAACGCCGGTACACCTGTACGACTTCGGATAACTCGGCATGTTCACGGGTCAGGTCACGATAACGCGATTGATTGCCGGTAACCGTCGGATCAGACAAGAGTCCTTCGACTTCACGGAAGCGGTCTTCGACGTTTTCGAGGTTGTCGAACAGGCTCATGACGCATCATCCTGGCAGGCGTGACGAAATTCTTCGCGCACCTCCCGGCTGTGGCCACAAGTCATTTTTCCCTCAGGGCAGGCTGCGCGCAGGCAACCGGGGCCGGCGGCGGCGAACAAAATCGGCGCCAGAGGTCTGACCAGGTGCAGCATCTGTTTGGCCAGAGCTTGAATTTCCCATTGGGCGCGACGGCAACAGCGCAAAGTAAAAAAGTGCAGCAGCTCACGGCCATTCATGGTGACAACGATTTTGGTGGCCGCGGCATTCGGCAGAATAAAGCGTGCATCCTCGGCAGGAATCCCGGCCTGCATGAGTTCACCATAGAAGCTGTGAATCTCGGCGAGCATCTGCTGGTAGCGCTGCGCCAGGGATTCATGGGCGGCAATGGTCGCCGGCGTCACCGCCTCAAAATGTTTTTCGTGGGACACGTAACGCTGACTCTGCTGCGAATAACTTGCCAGGCGGTGGCGCACCAGCTGATGGGAACAGGCGCGGCTGATGCCTTCAACGCCAAAGGTAAAACTGACGTGTTCAAGAACCGAAAGGTGGCCAAGGGACACAATTTTTTCGAGAAAGACCTGCCGATCGCTGTGACTTTTTTCAAGCAGCACATCGATGGACGCAGCGGAATAACAGAGGCGCGCAGCGGCAGCAACGACGATTTCCGGCTCTGGAGTGTGGGTCAGCAATGCGACATACATAGGGACTTCACCTTAGCGCAAAAGCGTTGGATTCTGCTATAAATCAGCCGCGCCCTGCCGGGCGCACCATGAAAAAAAAACGGCCCCCGAAAGGGCCGTTCGCTGCAACTTTGCGGTGACTTTATTTAACCGTCTGGCCGTACTTACGCCGAAAACGCTCAATCCGGCCGGCGGTATCAATCAGTTTTTGTTTGCCCGTGTAGAAGGGGTGGCATGCCGAGCAGATTTCGGTGTGGATCTCTTCTCCACCGCGCGTCGAACAGGTTTCGAAGGTGTTGCCGCAATCGCAGCGCACCGAAATTGCTTCATATTTGGGGTGAATTCCGTCTTTCATTTTCCGGTCTCCTTGCAACCTGGCTTTGGTACAGGTCTTGAGATATTTGAGTAAGAACACAAGCTGGATTTTTTAGCAGCTTCCACCGCTTCTGGCAAGTTTTTTTTTCGTTTTTTCCCCAAGATCTAACGATTCATCGAATCGAGGAATTCCTGGTTGGTCTTGGTTTCATGCAACTTGTCGAGCATAAAATCCATGCAATCGACCGTATTCATCGACGAAAGCACTTTGCGCAACAACCAGATCCGTTGCAGACTGCTGTCCGGAATCAGCAAATCTTCCTTGCGGGTGCCCGAACGGTTGATATCAATCGCCGGGAAGGTGCGCTTATCGGAGAGTTTGCGATCGAGATGAACTTCCATATTGCCGGTGCCTTTGAATTCTTCGAAGATCACCTCATCCATTTTGCTGCCGGTGTCAACCAGCGCAGTAGCAATAATCGTCAGGCTACCGCCTTCTTCAATGTTGCGCGCCGCACCGAAAAAGCGCTTAGGTTTGTGCAGGGCGTGGGCGTCGACCCCCCCCGAAAGAATTTTGCCCGAAGAAGGAATAATGGTGTTGTACGCCCGTGCCAGCCGCGTAATGGAATCGAGAAGAATCACAACATCGCGTTTGTGCTCGACCAGGCGCCGGGCTTTTTCGATGACCATTTCAGCCACCTGCACGTGGCGATTGGCGGGCTCGTCGAAGGTTGAAGAAATCACTTCGCCAACGACGCTGCGCTGCATATCCGTGACCTCTTCCGGGCGCTCGTCAATCAGCAACACAATCAAATAAACTTCCGGATGATTAGTGGTAATGGAATTAGCAATATTTTGCATCAGCACCGTTTTACCCGTGCGTGGTGGCGCAACAATCAAGCCACGCTGGCCCTTGCCGATGGGTGAGACCAGATCCATGACCCGCATCGCCATATTGTCGGGCGAGGTTTCAAGATTCAGATGCTCTTCGGGGTAAAGAGGGGTGAGGTTATCGAAGAAGGTCTTATCCTTCATTTTGCCTGGATCTTCAAAATTGACCTCGGCCACCTTCAGCAAGGCAAAATAACGCTCGCCTTCTTTGGGGGGACGAATTTGCCCCGAAACCGTGTCGCCGGTGCGCAAAGCGAAGCGCCGAATCTGCGAGGGAGAAACATAAATATCATCCGGTCCCGGCAGGTAGTTGGCATCGGGAGCCCGTAGAAAACCGAAGCCGTCAGGCAGAATTTCCAAAACGCCTTCGCCCGAAATCGCTTTTTTCTGTTTGGCGGTGGCGTTGAGGATGGAAAAAATCAAATCCTGGCGGCGCTGACCACCAATGTTTTCAACTTTCAGCTCTTTAGCCAGCGCGATTAACTCGGTCATCTTGTGGGTTTTTAGTTCTTTGAGGTTCATACGGGGTCTCCACGGCCACAAAAGGCCGGATGGTGGGGCAATTCCGGTTTCCTGGCGGAACTGCAAGTCGGGGTTAAATTGATGGATGGCAATCGCTAGGGCAGATTTTTATAGGGTCAGATTCTTAACTTTGGCAACAGACAGCCACGAAAAGGAATGCCTGGGGTAAAATTTCAATTTTATTTTATCAATTCAGGGGACTTCAAAGGAATTCAGATCGGATGCTGGCCACTCAGAGCGCCGACCACCCGACGTCAGCCGCAGGCCAGTTGAGCAGCGCACTGACTATTACCCCCTTTTCGGCTGCCATGTCAACTGGTAAAAAAGGGCAAAGAGTCATTTATCACCAAGGGAATCACCCCGCGACAAATTTTCACTTACAAAACCATGCTCGTTAAGCAACGCATGAATCCGTTTCAGCAGTTCACGCGGAAAGAAGGGCTTGGTGATATAATCAACCGCCCCGACCGACAAGCCTTTTTCACGTTCATGCTGCCGCGCCACCGCGGTAAAAATTGCCACCGGAATAGGAGCGGTCAGGGCCTGCGCCTTGAGTTTTTTGCACACCTCAAAGCCATCCATCCCCTGCATATAGAGATCCAGCAGAATGAGATCGGGTTTAAACTGGCAGGCCATTTCAAGGCCTTGCGCGCCATCGGCAGCAAGCTGCAACTCAAATTGACTGTCAAGCAGAACTTCGGCGAAATGTCTGATCGCCGGTTCATCATCGATGAGCAGAATTCGCGGCCGACGACCGGGGACTCCGCCCCCCGCCGCGGCCGGTTTGTCCTTAGGCGCGGGGGTATCCAGGGGCAAGAGCAGGGAAATACAACTTCCGGGAAATTCCACTCCGGTTTCTTCAAGAGTGCCAGGGCTTTCGGCCCAGACCAACCCCTTATGGCCATGGACGATACGTTTCACCAGCGCCAGCCCTAAACCAACGCCTTTGCCGCGGAATTTTTTGCTGGAGCTGTGTTCTTCTATCTTGCCCGCGGCAAAAAAGCGGTTAAAAATTCGCGGCAAATCCAGCCGGGAAATTCCGACCCCATTATCCTGGATCATAATTTCCAGATAATCCCCCTTCCAGGACAAGCGTTCCTCAAGGTCGGGGTAAAAGAGTGACATTTGCTCCAGCGGCAGTTTTTGGTGCGGCAAAATGCGGGATTTAATTTCAATGCGCCCACCGTCGGGCGTGTATTTAATGGCATTTTCAAGCAAATCACTCAGGCCACGACGCAGCATCGGCTGATCGCACATCATTTTCGGCCAGTCGGCTTCCGGCGCGGACACCAATTCAAGTTTGCGTTCCTGGAGCAACCAGCTGATCCCCAGCCGCACTTCCTGTAACAGCTCAAACAGGTTGGTCGGTTGCAGATGCAAATCAAAACCTTCGGCCTCAATCCGCACAATATCCAGCATATCTTCAACAATGTCGGACAGGCGGTGTGCCCCCTGCATGGAATAATCGAGCAGGGTCAATTCATCGTCTTGCAATCTTTGCGGCAGGCTTTCATGCAGATATTCAAGGGAGCCCAGCAGAAATGTAAGCGGGGTACGTAATTCATGGGAGACAATACCGATAAAATCACTTTTGATGCGGTCAATTTCCAGCAGATTTGCATTGACTTTTTCCTGCTCGGCCATGGCAATTTTCAGCTGTCGTTGGGAATCTTCCAGGGCCAGAGCTTTTTCTTCAAGCGCACGATGGCTTTCCTGTAATTCGCGATACAGTTGCGAGCGTTCATCATGGTGCAGGCGTTCCTGCGTCAGATCGCGGGCCGTGAGCAGCACGCCGTCGACCCGGTCAGCATCGCGAATGGGTGAGAGCAAAACCGCCAGCACGACATTCTTGCCCGATGGCCGGATATAATTCATTTCCAGCTGGCACGAATGGCCATTCAGGGCGTCTTCAAAGGCGCTGTCAAGGCGGGGAAGATCGATGAGAGGAAAAATTTGTTCGAGGCGCCGACCGAGCAACTCTGCGGGCTGAGATCCCAAAATGCCCCGACAGGCCAGATTGGCCTGCACCACGAGGCGCGCGGGCGACAGGGAAACAATCGCTTCGCGCACTGCTTCAAACAGGTTCTGATAGCGGGTTTCGATGCGTTCTTTTTCACGGATACGATCGCGCAGGCGCACGCATTCTTCTTTTTCGGTATGACAGATATCAACACCGGTTTCAAGGCAGAGACGCTCGTTCAAAGGACTCTCCACGGTCACAAATTTTCAGTTACACCATCAGCGTGCAAACAGGCTGCTCAAAAAAGAAGGCGTCAGCGCACGAGCGACGCGATCAAGCCAATCCGTTAGGGGTTGCGCGGGGATTCTGTCATCATTTGGGGTCGCCGCAGGAACCAAGCTCTTTTCCAATCCAGCGTAACTGATAAACTTCAGGCGAACTTTTTGCGTATGGTTATAGTAGGCTTCGTCAAAATCAGGATATTGCAGCGGCTGAATCAGGGTGGCATCAGCACCATTGAGCGCCCAGACCCGTTGGCCATCGGCGGTGACAACGGCAGCGGTCGCCATAATATCATTAAAACGCGTAGTTAAATACTCAAAAGTATTACGCGACCAGCGTTTTTCCTCATGCTCTACCCCTTGCAGCACCATAACCAACAAGGCATCAACCGCGGCTCGTTGGCACAGATCTTTGAGATATTGGCTATCAAGCTTGAAACCTGTCGGTAATCCCTGAGAATCTCTCAGCCCGGAGCCTAATAACTTTTCCGCCAACAGCACCGGTGGTTCCTGAACCAGGCGCACATCAAAATACCCCTTCCCTGCGCGCAGAGTCTCAACCAACTGCGGGCTGCGCCCTTCGGCAACACGCCGCAGCAGGCGCACAATCGCTTCTGCTTCAGGGTGGACAATCGCTGAACGCCCATCCACCAGCAGCGGCAAAACGCCCAGGGTTTTGACCTGCTGACGGTATTCGCGCTGCGGAATTTTGTAGGCGGCATTGGTGCAACCTGCCAGGGGAATCAGAACCAGAATGAACCAAGCAATAAAGCGCATGGCAGACCTCTCAGGGTTAGGCTTTGGGGAATAGGGCATAAGACAAAAATTGCCTTCACCAGCAGAAGTGATCCTAACATTAAAAAGCCGTACTGCGCCAGCCGCAGAAATCTTATCACCGCGGCATAACCCGACTCGCAGACGGAATTTTTAACGGATCAAATTCAGAGAGGGCCCAGTTCATCACCCGCAGCGGTGGGGCGGTGGAAAGTTCCGCCGGGGGATTTTGCCCCAGAACCTGCAAGGCCAGCAGCAGCATTGGCGTCAGATTTTGCTCGTGCACCAGCGACGGCAAACAATGGCGCTTGCTGAATTTCTGGCCATCTGCGCTCAGCAGCAGCGGTAAATGTGCATAATCCGGTGCATTTTTACCTAAACACTGATAAAGATAAATCTGCCGCGGGGTTGAACTCAAAAGGTCGGCACCACGCACGACCTGGGTTACACCACTGTCAAGGTCATCGACCACCGTTGCCAGCTGATAGGCAAAAACACCATCGGCGCGCATCACGACAAAATCGCCAACTTGGTCAGCCAAAGACTGAACCTGTTCACCAAAAACCTGATCCCGAAACTGAATCACCTGCTGATCAACGCGCAACCGCCAGGCCAGGCGTGATCCGCGGGCGGCACGCGCACGACACAAACCGGCGTAAACGGGCGCGTCCTCGCCGGCATGGGGAGCACTGGCGAGAACGTCTTTGCGCGAGCAGCTACAGGGATAAACCAGCTGATCCCGCTTCAGTTGCTGCAAAGCCTCGGCATAGCGTGTCCCACGTCGACTTTGCCACAAAGGTGTCCCATCCCAGTGCAGGCCGGCCAGATCGAGTAATCGCAGTATCTCGTCGGCGGCCCCCGTCACCACACGAGGCTGATCCAGATCGTCGATCCGCAACAGCCAGCGCAAACCTGCCTGGCGGGCCAGCAGATAGCTACCAAGGGCCGCAACCAGGGTACCCGGGTGCAAGGAACCCGTCGGGCTGGGCGCAAAACGTCCGGCACCCGGTCCAAGGGATAAATCAGTCATCACCATGATTCCCATGCGCGCCAAAGGCAGAAGAAGGTTTGACAGTCGCATCCAAAACGTGTATTGCTAACTCCGCCAGTCAACATTAGGCTTGGCGACATGATTCTAATGATCTTTTTTTTTCGTTGCAACCAAAGGAGCTTGGCATTGGTTATCACCCGCGCAACCGAATACGCTATTCGAACGATTATTTTCCTCGCCCGACAACCGCGTGAAACAATTGTCTTAAAGAAAGATATCTGCCGCACCCAGAATGTGACCCCGGCCTTTCTGACAAAAATTTTGCAGCCCCTGATTAAAAAAGGCATTGTCAGCTCGCAACGCGGTGTCGGTGGCGGTTTTCTGCTGGCCCGCGATCCGCAGGATATCAGTATTCTCGACCTGCTTGAAGCCCAGGAAGGCCCCCTGAGTTTAAATCACTGCCTGACCGATGAAAACGCCTGCAACCGCGACGCTTACTGTGCCGCCCACCAGGTGTGGTCCGAGGCCCAGGCCGCAATGATCAGGGTTCTCAAATCCCGCAGCATTGCTCAACTGGCGACCATGAGCGAAAACTGAAAGCCCATTGAACCTTTTTTGCCGCCGCCCGAAAATCCCTGCCATCCCCGGTAGGGATTTTTTTGTCGGGCAAACACAAGCCTGCAATTTTGCACCTTTGGGGCACCGACAAATCTGCAAACGCTACTTGCGAATATTTAATAATTCTTTATAATCTGCACGAACTCCACAACAATGACTGCACCCCGCAAAAAAAGGAAGCTCCTCTGCCGATTCTTGCGGCGGGCGGAGTTCCACTCAACTGAAACCCACTGCGGAGGGCTCAAACCACGCTGCTCCGGAGGAGCCATTTATCGAGTCAGGAAGACCCATGTTTTCTTTTTTAGGCCTGCGTTCAAAAATACTGCTTGCTCTCCTCAGCTTGTCCCTGCCCCCGTTGTTGCTGGTCAGCCTGATTTTCACCAATATGACAGACAATCGCTTCAACCAAGAGCTGCAAACCCGCGCGGAGCGCGCCGGGCATTTTGTTGAAGAGACCAGTAAGGCCAGGCAGCATGAGCTGGCAACCCGGCTGGTTCCCCTCCAAGAAAATGGCGAATTGATTAATGCCATTCATTTCAGTCAGCTCACCGGTGACACCAGCCGTCTTGAACCTCTGCTGCAAAACATCAAGAAAATCTACGCCATCGACCGCATCGAACTGCTCAACCAGAACGGCGTGGTTTATACTCTATCCAACCGCATCACCGCTCTCGATACCGAACAGCTGACCGACCACGAAAAAGCCGAACTCCCCCAGGTTCTTGCCGCCAAAAGCACGGACACGGCTCAGTTGATCCGCGGCAAATTGACCTTTGCCGCCAGCCTGCCAATCATGCTCCAGGGGCAGGTCATCGCGCGCCTCACCGGTTATCGTGAGCTCAACGATGAAACCGCGCGGGAACTGAGCAAACTGGTCGATAGTGAGCTGGCTTTCCATAATGGTCGCTCGGTCGTGTGCTCGAGCTTAAAGGTCCTGAGTGAATTAGATCTGGCCGACATCTTACAGCTTAAGCTGACGCGGTTCGAACAGGGGCAGAAACCCTACAGCCTGTTTGCCTTCCCCCTGGGAGAAAATCAGGGCGGATTCGTGCTCGCTCTTGATCGAACCGGCATCGAAGATGCGCGCTTGCAAATGAAGCAAACCCTGATGATTGCGCTGCTGGTTGTGCTGCTATTGGCGGTCAGTGTTTCCGTTTATATTTCACGCAGCATTACCACCCCGTTGCAGAAGGTCGTCGGCAATCTGCAACAAATAGCCGAGGGTGCCGGAGATTTAACCCTGACCCTTAATGTGAGTTCCAACGATGAGGTCGGAGAGCTGGCCAAGTGTTTTAACCGTTTAATGGCCCATCTGCGCAACATGATCTCACGCACACGTGGCGCGACGACCAATGTGGCCAAAGCAACCCAGCAAATCAGTCAGTGGGCCGCCGCGCTGAGCAGTGAAGCCCAGGAGCAGTCGCAGGCCCTGGAAAAAAGCCACAACGAAATTAAAGTTATTGGCGAAATGGCCGGAGATGTGGCCGATAACGTTTCGTCCCTGGTCGCCTCAGTGCAAGAAAGCGCTGCCGCGACTCACGAATTTGAATCGACCACAACCGGCATTTCCAGTCAGATGGAAAATCTGTTTCACATTACCAGTGAAATTTCCACTTCAATTCACCAGCTGTCATCGTCCAACCAGCAAATTGAAGGCAACGTCAGTGACTTGTCACTCCATGCCAAAGAAAGCTCCAGCGCTATCCGCCAAATGGATGAGGCCACCCGCTCGATCAAGGAAGGCGCCGATCTCACGTGCAGCCTGGTTGAGCAAACCGCCAGCCAGTCCATTGAAGGCAAATCGGCGGTGCTCGAAACCATCCGCGGTATCAGCAACCTGCAAAAAACGATTGAGCAAGCGCATCAATCTATGCGCGATCTGGGCGAAAGATCCGACGCTATCGGGAATATCATCAATGTCATCGCCGAAATTGCCGACCAGACCAACCTGCTTGCCCTCAATGCCGCCATCATTGCGGCCCAGGCCGGTGAACATGGCAAAGGCTTTGCGGTGGTCGCAAACGAAATTCGCAGCCTGGCCGAACGCACCTCAGTCTCAACCGAAGAGATCGCCACTATCATCGAAAACCTGCAACAGGGCACACGTCTGGCAGTCGCAGCCATTGAGGACGGCAGCGTCAAGGCCGAACAGGAGGTCGCCCGCAGCCGAACCGCCGGTGAAATTCTCGAAAAACTCCACAGCCGCTCGGTGGCGGCCAGGGAACAAGTTGAGCAGATTGCCACCTTGACCAAACGTCAGGCGGATGAAAGTCAGTCCATGACCCAAACTGTGCTCACCATCACCGAAACCCTGCAACAAATCGCCTCTTCAATTACTCAGCAAAGTGCCAGCACCCGTCATCTCGCCGGCGCAGCCGAACAAATGACAGACATCGCCGCTCACGTCAAAACCAGTACCAACGAACAAAAACGTGGCAGCCAACAGATCACTCTGGCCATGGAACTGATTCAACAGACCATCGAAAAGATCAATAGCGCAACCCAGCACCAGCGCGACCGCAGCCAGGATGTCATTAAAGCTGTGGGCATAGCAGCAGACATCGCTGAAAACAATTCCAGCCGCGCCATTGAATTCGACAATATTGTCAAAACCCTGGCCGAACAATCCCTTAGTCTGCAAAAAGATGTCGATGCCTTCAAGGTTTGATGGCGTCGGACTTCACAAACCAAAAGCATCAAACCGGATGCCTCAGCAAAAAGCGCCAAAAGCAAGGTGCGCAATTGTCGAATAACGGGACGTGCTTACCCAGGTCGAAGCCGTAAGACTTTAGCCGCAACGCAGCCGTGGGTGAGTTTTTGCGACGCCAGCAATAATCGTTGACAGTAAAAAGTTGCTGGGCTAGAGTTCGGCAACAATCGGGCATCCTAAGTTGCCCGAGCGTCTTTATCCTGAGTGGTGGAGGGAAAGGCCCTTTGAAACCACGGCAACCCTTTGCCCCCTGCGGGACAAAGTCGGTGCCAAATCCTGCTCTACGTTTTTTTGTAGAGAGAGATAAGGACGGTGCCTGCGATTTGGTGAATGCATACACCCAGGCCCGTTTCCTTGTCGGAAACGGGCCTTTTTGCACCAGAAAAGAGACTGGTAAGCGTGAACGATTCCGTTGGCATAGTCACCACCCAATATGCTCAGTTCAAAACCGACCTCCACCTTGAAAGTGGGCGCCGACTCGGCCCCTTGACCCTCGCCTACGAAACCTACGGCCAGCTGAACAGCGCCCGTGACAATGCCCTGCTGGTGACTCACGCCTGGACCGGCGACGCCCACGCTGCCGGGCGGCACCATGAAGATGAACGCAAACCCGGCTGGTGGGACAATATGATCGGCCCCGGCAAAGTGTTTGACACCGAGCGCTTTTTCGTTATTTGCAGCAACGTTATCGGATCTTGCAAGGGTTCAACGGGGCCGACCAGCCTGAACCCGGCCACGGGACGCCCCTATCGTCTGAGCTTTCCCGTGCTGATGGTGCGCGATATGGTCCACGCCCAGCGCCTGCTGATTGATCATTTGGAAATAGAACAACTCTGCTGCGTGGTCGGCGGTTCCATGGGCGCCATGCAGGCCTTGGAATGGGCGATTCATTATCCCCAGCGTGTGCGCTCCATTGTGCCCATTGCCGGCACCGGCCGCACCTCACCCATGGCGATTGCCCTCAATGCCCTGGCGCGCCAATCCATCTTCAACGATCCCCTGTGGAAAAAAGGGAAATACCACTTCGACCATCCGCCCGCCGATGGTTTCGCCTTGGCACGGGCGGTGGGGCACATCAGCTTTTTGTCCGATGCCTCGATGCAGCTGAAATTTGCACGGCGCTTCTCGCGCATGGACGGCATGTTCGATTTTTTCGGCAAATTTGAGGTTGAACGTTATCTCGACTACAACGGTCGCTCCTTTGTTGAGCGTTTTGATCCCAACAGCTTCCTTTATCTGGCCAAGGCCCTCGATTTATACGATGTTGCCTGGCGTTTCGATTCCGCCAGAGAAGCCCTGAGCCAGCTGGTCTGTCCCTCTTTGTGGTTTGCCTTTACCAGCGATTGGCTCTACCCGCCCTATGCGACGGAAGAAGTGGTGGAAGAACTGGAGCGCCAGAAAAAACCTGTAGACTATGCATTGATCAGTTCGGACTACGGCCACGACAGCTTTCTGGTCGAACCGGAAAAGTTCATTCCACAGCTGAAAAATTTCCTCGCTCAACTTTGATGCTATTTGGGGTCTTTCCCAGACGATGAAGGAAGGGCATCGAACAACTCCAGCTGAGTATAGCTGGCGTCGTCAACCTTGAAGGGGCGGGCAAGAAAACGCGGGCAATCGAGCAGCACCACGGCCTCACTCTGGCGACAGCCGCGCACACATTTAAGACACAATTTGTTGGCACTGACAGCCAAACCATCTTTATCGAACATCTGCGCATAACCTCATTGATACTTAAAAATAATCTGTCCAATTCTAAGCTTCAGCACCCACCGGATGCAAGATAGCGTAAAAAGACGTTTATTTCTTGCAGAATCAGCCCGGCACTGCAACAATGAGCCGTTTTTTTCACGCAATTATCGGAGTTCCCCCTGATGGGTTTCACGCTCAGAATCAAAGCCCTGACACACGCCTTTTCAGAATCGAGCTATCGCCTGCTTTTTCTTGCGGTGCTGGTTGGCATCGTTGCCGGCGGTGGTGCGCTGCTTTTTTATTTTGCCGCCAACGCAGTCGACCATCTGATGCTGGGGCAACTGGGAAACTATCAGCCCCCCCATGAAGGCAATCCCGCGGTCGCGGAGATGCCCTTTATCGACAATCTGGGCATGAATTATCGTTGGCTGCTGTTTTTACTTCCCGCGCTCGGCGGACTGGTGTCGGGCTGGCTGGTTTACACCTTTGCTCCGGAAGCCGAAGGTCATGGCACCGACGGCGTGCTTGAGGCCTTCCACCGCAAAGGCGGCGTCATTCGCGGTCGGGTGCCGATCATTAAAGCGATTGCCTCAATCGCCACCATCGGCACCGGCGGTTCCGCCGGGCGTGAAGGGCCCATCGCCCAAATCGGAGCGGGCTTCGGTTCCTTTATTGCCACCCGGCTCAAACTCTCAACCATGGATCGCCGCATTCTGCTTCTGGCGGGCATGGCGGGCGGGATCGGCGCCACCTTCCGTAGCCCCCTGGGCGGGGCACTCTTCGCCGTAGAGGTTTTATACCGCGACCCCGAATTTGAACACGAGGGGCTGATCCCCTGCATCATCTCTTCCATCGTTGCCTACAGCCTGTTCGGCGCCGTAACCGGCTGGGATCCCCTGCTGGCGACGCCACATTTTCGGTTTGACAACCCTTATGAATTGCTGCTGTTCGGAGCGCTGGGATTAGCTTGCGCCCTCCTGGGGGTGGTCTATGTCAAGGTCTTTTATGGCCTGCGCGAGATCTTCAAGCGTCTGCCGCTTCCCAGCTGGCAAAAGCCCGCCATCGGCGGTCTGGGCCTCGGTTTGCTGGCCATGCTTGTGCCCCAGGTATTGGGGTCGGGCTACGGCTGGGTGCAGGCGGCACTCTACGGGAAGATGGCCCTGTGGGTGATGCTGATCATCGCCCTGGCGAAAATTCTGGCCACCAGTCTGACCATTTCTTCGGGTGGTTCCGGCGGGGTCTTTGCCCCGTCCCTGGTGATCGGCGCCATGCTGGGCGGGGCCTTCGGGGCCTCGGCGGATATTCTCTTCCCGGCCCTGACCCAAGATCCGCGGGCCTACGTACTCATCGGCATGGCAGGCTTCTTCGCCGGGGTTGCCAACGCGCCTATCGCCACCCTGATTATGGTGAGCGAACTGACCGGTAACTACGGCCTGCTCGCCCCGCTGATGCTGGTGTGCGTGGTGGCGATGCTGACGCGACGCAAAAACAGTATCTACGAAAAACAGCTGCCCGGACGCTTCGATTCTCCGGCTCATCTCGGCGATTATGTCATCGATGTTCTTGAGGGTCTGACCGTTGCTGACCTGGCCGACAAGGGGCGTGCGCCGGTGCTGGTGCCGGGGGGCATGACCCTGCCCAATATTCTGAATCTGATTTCGACCGCCAAGGGCGCTTATTATCCGGTGGTTAACCAGCAAGGCCTGATGACCGGCATTTTCTCGGTCACCGACATTCGCCGCATCTTGAATGAAGATATTCCACCAGGATTGATTATCGCCCAGGATTTGGCGACCCAGACAGTGCTGACCGCACTGCCTGACGAGCCCCTGCCCCAGGTAATGAAGCGGTTGACCCTGAGGAATCTGGATGAAATTCCGGTCGTTGACCCCGCCGAACCGCGCCGCGTGCTCTACATGCTCTCACGCCGCAGCCTGCTCGCGCGTTACGCCGAGCAGATCGAAAAAACCCGCGAAGGCTTTCAGAGTCAAGGTTGAAGGGGAATTTTCGCTTCGCAGGGGATGCCCACCTGGCACAAACCACAAGGTGTGGCCTGGGTACCGAAACGTTTTTGCGCATAGGGCGCGGTGGTTTCACGGATATATTTCCGGCATTTATCTTTGTCGTGCCCGGCGGCGCTGATGGCCCCCGCCGGGCAGCGTTTTATACAGGCCCCACAGGTTCCGCGGGCAAACCACAGACACCAATCCTGATGACCGGTGTAAGCGCGCCGACTGGCGGGCAGATCCATGCGCGCCACTACCGAACCGATGCGCACGGCCTTGCCCTGGGGGGTAATCAAACCATCACTCAAACCAAAGGTACCGAGACCGGCAACGTGGGCCGTATGACGTTCCGACCAGTTTGAGGCGATACCGAAACGTTCAGAGCGCTGATAATCAAAGGCAGCCAGTCGTTCAGGCGCCAGCGCCGCAAAGCCCTTTTTCTTCAACGCCTCCGCCAGATACCGCCGCAAGGAGCAGTTAAAACCCTCGCCGAAATCGCGTGAGCGCGCCCAGCGCTCGGCAGGTAACTGCGTGCACGCTTTCTGATCAGCCCGCGTCCGGGCAGTTTGCGGCAATATCCAGCTGATCACACTTAATTCAGCGGCAGTCACGGGCGTTTCCGGAAAGGCCAGGGCAAAGGCCTTCGCCGGGGTCCAGTAAAAAGGCGCCAAATCATGGGCATAGCGGGCAAACAGCGGATCGTCCCCGCGCGAAAAACCAACCAGGGGCCGCTCCCAGGCTTTTTCACCCGTGCCATTCTGCAGACTGTTTTCCGAACTCTGCGCCCAGAAATCTTCCACCAGGCGTAAAACCAGCGCCGCATTCTTTTCGCATTGAGACTCAACCATGCTGGGCTCCAATTCTTAGGTGCAAGGCTCAGTCAGCCCCTTCGGCCAGTTCGCGTAAGCGCTTGAAAATTTCACGCGAGGCACGCTTGTCGCCGTGAGTATGAACCGAGCGCGCCAGGCGCGAAATAACGCCTCGATCAATGGCAGGCCAAAGCGCAATCATCTCGTCAAAAGCTGCCGCAAAAGTCTGCGGGTCACAGAGGCGATCACGAATATCTTCCAGTTGATGAAACTGCCGCTTTTCGCCGCCGCGCACCTGATCGATTTCCTCCAGCATTTCCAGCGCAACCCTCACCTGTTCTTCACGCTGGCGCAGCAGACTGGCCAGATGCTTGACCTGACGTTTGTGCGAACCTCGGCCATCGGTAGCGCGGGCGGTTTCAACCTCAGCCGCAACCACGGCATCCAACGGTAAACGTGCAAACTGGCTTAAAGGCAATTCGACCAGGCGATGCGCTAGCGTTTCGACATCCTTGGCAAGCTTTTTTCGTTTGGTTTTGCTCAGGGGCAGATCGTCTGACAGCGCTGCTTCTTCCATGAAATTCTCCATTGATTTAAACCGTATTTATTCAAAGATTTCAGTCTATCACGATCGTTACCGGTTGTTACAGTCATTGTCGTTCTGCTATGATCCAGCCTCAAACGATGGGAGGAAAACCATGACAACCGGCATAACCCGTACCCACGCCCTTGAACTGCTCCACCAGCATCTGCAAACCCCCGGAATGATCAAACACAGTCTCGCTAGCGAAGCGGTGATGCGCGCCCTGGCGCGGCACCTGGGGGAAGACGAAGACCAGTGGGGCATGGCCGGGCTGCTGCATGATATTGATGCCGAAGCAACGGCCAACGATATGGCGGCGCACACCCACCAGGCGATTCGTCTGCTGGAACAGGAAGGCGTCGACCCGCTGATTATCGACGCTATCGCCATGCACAACGCCGAAGCCCACCAGAAAGAGCGCAGCACCAGATTTCATCACGCTCTGGCCGCCGGGGAGACCATCACCGGGCTGATTACGGCCACGGCGCTGGTTTATCCCGACCAGAAAATTGCCAGCGTCAAACCCAAATCCGTGCGCAAGCGTATCAAGGAAAAAGCCTTTGCCGCCGGCGCCAACCGCGCAACCATTGCCGAATGTGAATTGATTGGCTTTGCCTTGCCCGATTTCTGTGATCTGTGCTTGGCGGCGATGCAGGACATTGCCCATGAACTGGGCCTTTGATCATGACCGCTGAACAGTTGAAAGACCTCCTCAGCCAGATTCAGCAGGGCACAATGTCGCTTGAAGATGGCGTTGAAACCCTCAGCTGCCTGCCCTTTGAGGATATCGGCATCGCTTGTATTGATCATCACCGCAGCCTGCGCCAGGGCGTTCCTGAGGTTATTTTCGGCCAGAACAAAAGGGTTGAACAGCTTCAGGCCATTGTTACGGCCATGGCCAAAAACAACGCCAATGTCCTGGCAACCCGCCTTGACAACGCCAAAGGCACGGCGCTGCTTAAGGCCTTTCCCGGCGGCAGCTTCGACAGTCTGGCCGGTACCTTTTGTTTGATTCAACAAGCGGTAGAAGAAACCGGCGGCAAAATCCTGGTGGTCTGTGCCGGCACTTCTGATCTGAGTGTCGCCCGCGAAGCGGTGATTACGGCGCGTCTGCTTGGCAACCGGGTCGAGGAGCTGGTAGATGTCGGGGTGGCTGGTATCCACCGCCTGCTCTCACAAAGTGACAAACTGCGCGACGCCGCCGTCATTATTGTCGTGGCCGGGATGGAAGGGGCCCTACCCTCGGTGATTGGCGGGCTGGTGGCGGTGCCGGTGATCGCGGTACCAACCTCCGTCGGCTACGGCGCAGCTTTTGGCGGCATCGCCGCCCTGCTCGGCATGCTCAACAGTTGCGCCAGCGGCGTCACCGTCGTCAATATCGACAACGGCTTCGGCGCCGCCTTCGCCGCCCATCGGATCAATCGGCAAAAAAAATAATTTAATTAGCACCAATCTCCCGCTGAGGAAAGATTCCTCGTCAAGACGGATAATTTTGTCTTGCACCTCCCCTTAGGGTTAAGGGGAGGCTGGGTGGGGTTACGCTGGCAGGAACTGCCATGTGTTTCAGAACACCCGCAAAGCTCTAACTCCCCCGGCCCCTTCTTCATCATAAGCGGGGGTGAAAATTTGCGCATTGCTTAGCGTTGGTGAGTTTTTTACAACGCCGTCAGCTTTTAAGAATATTGATGCACAGACAGTCGGCAGTCGCAAAGGTGGTTCCATTGGCATCAAGGATCCGCCCCTTGACCTTAACTTTGCGCCCTTCGACGGACACAATTTCGGTTTCGACCTGCATCACAGTTTCAATCGGCAGCATCTGGCTGAAATGAATGTTCAGCCGCCCGACGACTATGGGATGGCCCGCCGCCCAGGCGGCAAGACCCAGAACCTCATCGAGCACCGCCGCCATGGAACCCCCATGGGCATGGCCGGGCGGGCCTTCAGTTTCAGGGCCGAACCAGACCCGCGCCATCAGCGCCTTTTGCTGATCACGATAATAACGCACACGAAAACGCTGCCCCTGGGGGTCGCCCGAGACAAAACGCAGAGAATTTCCGACCAGTGACGGCGCGTCAAACGCCGTCCAATCAGCTTCGCCCTCCAGATCAAACGGCGCACTTTGAGCAGATGGCATAATGCTTACCCTTTCATAAAAGATAATTTTTCAACAACCTTAGATCCCCCAAAAAGACAAATGAGAGTCAATGGCATCTCGCAAGTATTTTGATTATAAAGGATCTATGGACAGAAAAAAGGCTGAAGAGTTCCTCGTAAAAGATACTTTCTCACTCTGCAGGCGATTAATTGGAAAGGACTTTTTTAACCGCCTTCTGCCAACCGGCCAGCAGGTCCTGGCGGTGCGTAGCCGCCATCTGCGGCGCAAAATTGGCATCGCGCTGCCAGTGTTCTGCCACCTCTTCCAGTGAGTCGTAGAGCCCGCACTGCACGCCAGCCAGATAGGCTGCACCCAGGGCGGTGGTTTCGGTGACAAGGGGGCGCTCGACCTGCAAGTTGAGAACATCGGCGAGAAATTGCAAAAACCAGTTATTGGCGACCATACCGCCATCGACGCGCAGGGTCTTAAGCGGGGTGCCGCTGTCTTTGCCCATCGCCGCCATCAGGTCACAAGTCTGGTAGGCCACCGATTCGAGGGTCGCACGCACAATTTCGGCGATACCGGTATCGCGGGTCAGGCCAAAGATTGCCCCGCGTGCGTTGGGATCCCAGTGAGGCGCGCCGAGGCCGGTGAAGGCCGGAACCAGATAAACCCCATGGTTCGATTCAAGTTTTTGCGCAATCTCCTCAACTTCGGGCGCGGCGCGGATCAACTTGAGACCATCGCGGATCCACTGTACCGCCGCACCGGCAACAAAGATCGAGCCCTCAAGAGCATAGGTTGTTTGGCCCTTCACCCGGTAAGCCACGGTCGTCAGCAGACGATTTTTTGAGGCGACCGCTTGATCACCGGTGTTCATCAGCACAAAGCAGCCGGTGCCATAGGTGCTCTTGATCATGCCTGGCGCGAAGCAGGCCTGACCAATGGCCGCAGCCTGCTGATCGCCAGCGACCCCGCCAATGGGTAATTGTTGGGCAAACAGGCCCGCTGCCGTTGTCCCATAGTCGGCGATGCTGTCACGCACTTCGGGTAAGACCTGAAGCGGGATATCAAACACTGCAAGCAGTTCTTTATCCCACTGTTGTTGATGGATATTAAACAGCAGAGTGCGCGAGGCATTGGTCGCGTCGGTAGCATGAACTTTCCCGCCCGTCAAACGCCAGATCAGGTAAGTATCCACGGTGCCAAAGGCCAGCTCACCGCGCTCGGCTCCGGCGCGTGCGCCGTCAACCTGTTCCAGGATCCAGCGTAGCTTGGTGGCAGAAAAATACGGATCAAGCAGCAGCCCGGCGTTTTGCGCCGCCAGGGGCTCATGCCCGAGTTTTTTTAATTGCGCACAAGAGTCCGCCGTACGCCGATCTTGCCAGACAATGGCATTATAAATCGCCCTGCCCGATTGACGCTCCCAGACCACCGTCGTCTCACGCTGATTGGTGATGCCGATACCCACGACAGTGAGACCCTGCTGTTGGGCTTGCGTCAAGACATGGCGGCAAACCTTGAGCACCGACTGCCAAATTTCTTCGGGGTCATGTTCAACCCAGCCGTCGTGGGGAAAATACTGGCGGAACTCCTGCTGCGCCTGGGCGACACACCGACCACTGCGGTCAAAAATCATCGCCCGTGAGCTGGTCGTGCCCTGGTCGATCGCGAGAATATGGGCTGTGTTCATCGGTTTCTCTCCTGTCTTGACCACCCGAATGGCATGGCTCCGCTTTTTCTTAAACGAAAGCATTTTCTTTCAAAATGTTCGTTTGTGAAAAATAAGTGTTGCGTTTCTCCCTGTCAATAGGGTAAATCTCTCTTTATCGAATATCGTTCTATTTTGCTCCGACATCCCGTTCTTGTGGCGAAACATGATGAATCAACGCCAAAAAGAAATCGTGCTTCTGGTTCAGCAACAGGGCTTTGCCTCCATTGAAACTCTGGCGCAAAACTTCAACGTCACCCCACAAACCATCCGCCGCGACATCAACACGCTGTGCAAACAAAATCTTTTGACCCGTTATCATGGTGGCGCCGGCTTGTCTTCAAGCATCGAAAATGTGGCATATGCCACCCGTCAGGTCTTAAATCTTGAGGCCAAGCGTGTCATAGCTCAAATGACCGCACGCCAGATTCCCGACCGCGCCTCAATTTTCATCAATATTGGCACCACCACCGAAGAAATTGCCCGGGCGCTGCAAAACCACAGCAACCTCCGCATTATCACCAACAATTTGAACGTCGCGGCAATATTACGCGCCAACCCGAGTTTTGAAATTATTATAGCAGGTGGCGCCGTGCGTCAGCGCGACGGCGGGATTACCGGCGAGGCAACCATCGATTTCATTCGTCAGTTCAAGGTCGATTTTGGCATCATTGGTATCTCCTGTATCGACGAAGAGGGCAACCTGCTCGATTTTGACTACCACGAAGTACGCGTCACCCAGGCAATTATCGAAAACTCTCGCCAGGTTTTTCTGGCGGCCGACCATAGTAAATTTGAACGTCGCGCCATGATCCGCCTGGGCCATATTTCACAGGTTGATGCCTTTTTCACCGATCGGCAACCCCCGGCGCAAATCATTACTCTACTGCACGAAGCAAACGCCATTCTGCACAGTGCTGATCACCCATCTCAACCGGTTGCAGCGTCGAGCTGAACAAGGAAAAACCAGAATATGTCCCTCGTCTTAGACAAAATCTGCAAACACGTCGGTAACGAAAGACATATCGACAACATCTCGCTGCAGCTGGAGCCAGGCACCTTCAATGTGTTGCTGGGCCGCACGCTGGCCGGCAAGACATCTTTAATGCGGCTGATGGCCGGGCTCGACCGGCCCAGCAGTGGACGCCTGCTGATGAAGGGAAAAGACCTGACCGGGCTGCCGGTGCGCCAACGGGACGTTGCGATGGTTTACCAGCAGTTTATTAACTATCCCTCCATGACAGTGTACAAAAACATCGCCTCGCCGTTGAAACTTGCCAAGGTCAATAAAAAAGAGCTCGACCGCCGCGTGCGCGAGGTGGCAGAGATGCTGCACATTGAAAATCTGCTCGATCGCCTGCCGGTCGAGCTGTCCGGCGGCCAGCAACAACGAACCGCCATTGCCCGGGCTCTGGTTAAAGATGCCGAACTGCTGCTGCTTGACGAACCGCTGGTCAACCTCGATTACAAGCTCCGCGAAGAACTGCGGATTGAAATGCGTGAAATTTTCAAACGCCGTGACGCGATCGTTGTCTACGCGACCACCGAACCGCTTGAAGCCTTAACCCTGGGTGGCAACACCGCCGTCATGCACGCTGGACAGTTGGAACAGTTTGGCCCCACGGTCGAAGTCTACCAAAATCCGCAGAGTAGTCGCATCGCCAAAGCGTTTAGCGACCCGCAAATCAACATAGTTCCGGCGCGCCTGGTGGGTGGTCAGCTGCACATTGGCACCGCCGCCTCAATCCCTCTTGCGCAGCATATGCACGGGCTGGCCGATGGCGAATATCAGGTCGGCATGCGCGCCAATCACCTGCGCCTGGTGCAAAAATCCGACGAAGATCTGGCTTTTGCAGCCCAGGTTGAAATTGCCGAAATCAGCGGGTCTGAAACCTACATTCACCTCTCCAACGCGGAACAATCGTGGACCGTCCAGCTCCCCGGCATTCACAGCTACCCCATGGGCGCAGCGGCGACCATTTATATAAATCCCTCGCAGCTCTACCTGTTTACTGCCCAGGGGCAGCTCGCAGCTTCAACCCAAACGGCGGCCCGCATTTAAACAAAGGCAAACCACATGGCCCGTATCGAACTGAAAAATCTTGCCCATGCCTACCAGCCAAACCCCAAGGATGCTGCGGATTACGCCCTCAAGCCAATAGATCATGTCTGGCAGGATGGCTTGGCCTATGCCCTTTTGGGGCCATCGGGCTGTGGCAAAACAACCCTGCTGAACATTATTTCAGGCCTGCTCAAGCCCTCGCAGGGGCAGATTTTATTTGACGGCACAGATGTCACCACGCGGGCTCCGCAAGAGCGCAATATTGCCCAAGTTTTTCAGTTTCCGGTGATCTACGACACCATGAGTGTCTACAACAATCTGGCTTTCCCCCTGCGCAACCGCAAGGTCGCTGAAACAAATATTCGTAGCCGGGTCGAAGAGATCGCTGAAATGCTTGACCTGAGCGCCGATTTAGAAAAACGTGCAGCCAACCTGAGCGCTGACGCCAAACAAAAAATTTCTTTGGGCCGCGGTCTGGTGCGCAGTGATGTCGCCGCGATTCTTTTTGACGAGCCCCTGACCGTCATCGACCCACACCTTAAACTCTTGCTGCGGCGCAAACTCAAACAGATCCACGCCCGCTTTAAACTAACGATGGTCTATGTCACCCACGACCAGCTTGAAGCCCTGACCTTTGCCGACCGGGTGGTAGTAATGAACGATGGGCAGGTTCTGCAAATCGGCACCCCGCAGGAGCTATTTGAAACACCGCGCCACACCTTTGTCGGCTTTTTTATCGGCAGCCCCGGGATGAATTTTCTTGCCTGCCGGGTCAGTCGGGGGAAGGCGCTGGTCGGGTCTGCGCAAATTGCCCTGGCCGCGGATTATGGAGCTCTGGAGGGAGACTTCGAACTGGGAATTCGTCCCGAGTTTCTCAAGCTGCATGCGACCCAGACCCTCGGCAGCCTGCCGGTTAAGATATGCGAAAACGAGAATCTGGGCAGTTGCAAAATTATAACCGTCCAACTGGCAGATCAGCAGCTCAAGGTTAGACTTGGGGAAGAAGAAACGCCCCCCACGACGGCGGGTTTTCTGGAATTCCCTGCCGCATGGATTCGCCTCTACGCCAAAGGGTTGCTGGTCGAACCCGAACCGCGGAAGCAACCGACGCAGGAGGTGCCCCCGTGAACAAGTGGAACGACAACAAAGCCTGGTTCATGGTCATCCCGGTCTTTCTCGTCGTCGCCGTTTCGGCGATTTTGCCCTTGATGACAGTCGTCAACTACTCACTGCAAGACATCTTCAGCCCGACCCAGCGGATCTTTGTCGGCACCGAATGGTATCGCGACGCCCTGACCGATCCACGTCTGCAAGAGGCCTTTGGCCGTCAAATGCTCTTTTCCGGATTGGTGCTGCTCATCGAAATTCCCCTGGGAATCCTGATCGCGCTGATGATGCCCAAAAAAGGCTGGGGAGCCTCGCTCAGTCTGGTGCTGGTCGCCCTGCCTCTGCTCATTCCATGGAATGTTATTGGCACCATCTGGATTATCTTCACCCGTCCGGATATCGGCCTGTTTGGCGCAGCGATCAATCATCTGGGGTTGGTCTTCGATCACACCGCCTCACCCCTCGACGCCTGGATCACGGTCATGTTGATGGAGGTCTGGCACTGGACCCCCCTGGTTGTTCTGCTGGCCTATGCCGGTTTACAGGCAATTCCTGAGGCCTATTTTCATGCGGCAAAGATCGACGGCGCTTCGAGCTGGGCCACCTTCCGATATATCCAGCTGCCCAAACTGCGCGGGGTGCTCACCATTGCCATCTTGCTGCGTTTCATGGACAGCTTTCTGATTTACGCTGAACCCTTTGTTTTAACCGGCGGAGGGCCGGGCAACGCAACCACCTTTCTGTCAATCTACCTGGTCAAGATCGCCGTCGGACAGTTTGATCTCGGCCCGGCCGCAGCCTTCTCGATTATCTACTTTCTGATCATTCTGCTCATCAGCTGGCTCTTTTACCAGGTGCTGCTCAAGGCCGGGACAGGAGAGAAATCATGATTATGCAAAAACGGACGCTCGGCCTGATTTTCTATTTCATCTTGTTGTTACTGCCGATCTACTGGATGCTCAACATGTCCCTGCGCACCAATGCCGACATTATGCGGGTCTTCACTTTTTACCCGCAAAATTTGACCCTGGAAAACTATATAAAAATTTTCAGCGACCCAACCTGGTACTCCGGCTATTTGAACAGTATTTACTACGTCAGCATGAATGTTGTGATTTCGCTAGTGACCGCGCTCCCGGCAGCCTATGCCTTTTCACGCTACAATTTTCTCGGCGACAAGCACCTGTTTTTCTGGCTACTGACGAATCGTATGGCTCCGCCGGCGGTCTTTCTGCTGCCGTTTTTTCAGCTTTATTCAACCTTTGGCCTGATCGATACCCACTTTGCCGTGGCCCTGTCTCACTGCCTGTTCAATGTGCCCCTGGCGGTCTGGGTGCTGGAGGGCTTCATGTCGGGCGTACCGCGCGAAATTGATGAAATGGCGTATATCGACGGCTACAGCTTTCCGCGCTTTTTTCTGACGATTTTCATGCCGCTGATCCGTACCGGCATTGGGGTCACAGCATTTTTCTGTTTCATGTTCTCTTGGGTGGAACTGCTATTGGCCCGCACCCTAACAACCACCGAGGCCAAACCTATCGCCGCCATCATGACCCGCACCGTCAGCGCCACCGGCCTCGACTGGGGGCTGCTGGCCGCAGCAGGAATTCTGACTATCGTCCCCGGAGCACTGGTGATCTGGTTTGTCCGTAACCATCTGGCCAAGGGCTTCGCCATGGGCCGAGTGTAACAGGGGAAGTTTATGAGTCTCAACTGGATGGCATGGACACTGCCGACCGCCATATTTTTCATCACCATTCTGTGCCTACTCATTGCCATGACGATCTGGCAGAGCAAGTGGCCGAGCATTGAACGCAAAGGGTTTATGCCCATAAAGACAACCCCCGGCGACCGCCTCTTTGTCGGCCTGCTCGGCAGTGCGTTCATTCATCTGTTGTGGATTGGGCTGACCAGCCTGAGCTTGTGGTTCGCGTTTATCCTTGCGCTTATCTGGATAATTGTTGTGATGATTTGGGGATAAAATTTTTCGAACTCAGGGAGAGTTCAAACAGCTCGGGATCCAGGATCTTCGTTTCGAGCTGTTACCGGCCCCCAAGGCCCAGGAAGATCCAGGGGAAGGAGGACAAAAATGGCAAAAGCAGCTCGCAAAAGAAACACCTTGGGGTGGTTGATCGCCCTCACCAGCGCCGTGTTACTCCTGGCGGCCACAACCGCCAGTGCTGACCTGGCAGCCGCCAAAAAGTGGGTTGACACAGAGTTTCAACCCTCGACCTTAAGCAAAGCGGAGCAGATGAAAGAGATGGAATGGTTCATCAACGCCGCCAAGCCGTTCAAAGGAATGGAGATCAAAGTCGTCTCCGAAACCATTCCAACCCATGAGTACGAATCGAAAGTACTCGCCAAAGCCTTTCAAGAAATTACCGGCATTAAAGTCACCCATGATTTGATCCAAGAAGGTGACGTTATTGAAAAACTCCAGACCCAATGGCAGTCAGGCAAAAATATTTATGACGCCTACATCAATGACTCCGACCTGATCGGAACCCACTGGCGGTACAAGTTCGTCACCAACCTGAGCGATTGGATGGCGGGCGAAGGCAAAGACGTCACTCTGCCGACCCTCGACATCAATGATTTTATCGGTAAATCTTTCGTCACCGGCCCCGACGGCAAGCTTTACCAACTACCCGACCAGCAGTTTGCCAACCTCTACTGGTTCCGTTATGACTGGTTCAACCGCCCAGATTTACAACAGAAATTCAAGGAACTCTACGGCTATGAGCTGGGCGTGCCGGTCAACTGGTCAGCCTACGAAGATATTGCCGAATTCTTCAGCGAAAAAGTCCGCGAAATTGATGGTAAAGCGATCTATGGCCACATGGATTACGGCAAGAAAGCCCCCGATCTGGGTTGGCGCTTCACCGACGCCTGGCTCTCCATGGCCGGTGCCGGCGACAAGGGCCTGCCCAACGGCAAACCGGTTGACGAGTGGGGCATCCGCGTCGACGAAAATGACCGTCCGGTCGGTGCCAGTGTCAGCCGAGGTGGCGCCACCAACAGCCCTGCGGCTAAGTACGCCCTGCGCAAATACATGGACTGGCTGCGGAAGTATGCTCCTCCGGGCGCGCTCGGCATGGATTTTTATCAATCTCTGCCAAGCCTGGCGAAGGGCAATGTTGCCCAGCAGATTTTCTGGTACACCGCCTTCACCGCCTCCATGGTTGAAGAGGGAACCCCGGTCGTAAACGCCGACGGTACCCCGAAATGGCGAATGGCGCCCTCCCCTCATGGCCCCTATTGGCAAGAAGGAATGAAACTCGGTTATCAGGATACGGGTTCCTGGACCCTGTTTAACAGCACCCCGGTCGATCGGCGCAAGGCAGCCTGGCTGTTTGCCCAGTTCACCGTATCCAAAAGTGTCTCATTGAAAAAGAGCCATGTCGGCCTGACAATTATTCGCGATAGCGATATTCGCGACGAATCTTTTACCAAACGCGCCCCGAAATTGGGCGGACTGGTCGAATTCTATCGCAGCCCGGCGCGCGTCGCTTGGTCGCCGACCGGCACCAACGTCCCCGACTACCCGAAAATGGCCCAGCTCTGGTGGCAGAATATTGGTGAAGCGGTCGCAGGGTCAGTAACGGTTGATACGGCGATGGACAACCTGGCCAAAGAACAAGATAAAATGCTTGAGCGTATTGCGCGCAGCGGAGTCCAGGGAGACAAAGGCCCCCTGCTGAATAAAGAAAAATCCGAAGAATACTGGCTGAACCAACCCGGTTCCCCCAAAGCCAAGCTGGCCAACGAAAAACCCCAAGGGGAAACGGTCAACTATGACGACCTGATCAAAGCCTGGCGCGAAGGCCGGGTCAAATAAACATCGGCAACAAGGGTCAGGGTCACCGCCCTGGCCCTTGTTTTTTTCAGCCACAAGGGTTCAGCATGCGCTAGTCCGCGGCACTTCTGGAACGGCTGCCTTGGCCTCGGTGTGTGCGAAACTGAAAAATTTTCCGTCATCGATTTACCTGGGAGTCGCGCATGCGGAGGCAGAAACAGCTTGAACAGCTTAACCCTAATAAAATCTTCGACCTCCTGATCATCGGCGGCGGCGCAACGGGTTGTGGAGTGGCGCTGGACGCCGCCAGCCGCGGACTTAAAGTTGCGCTGGTTGAGATGAATGATTTTGCCGAAGGGACCAGTAGCCGCAGCACCAAACTGGTTCATGGCGGGGTGCGATATTTGGAAGCGGCAATCAAAAAATTTGACCGCGTACAGTACAACCTGGTCAAAGATGGCCTGCACGAACGCTACACCCTGCTCAAAAACGCACCGCATCTTTCCAACCGCCTGCCCCTGGTCACGCCGATCTACCGCTGGATCGATGTGCCTTACGTTTATGCCGGGCTCAAGCTCTACGATCTGCTCGCCGGCAAGCGCGGCATCGGTCACAGTCGGCTGCTCAGTCGGAAAGCGGCCTTGCAGCGCTTTCCGACTGTGAAGGCCGCAGGCCTCAAGGCCGGGGTGCTCTATTATGACGGCCAGTTTCATGACGCACGCATGGCGTTGTCCCTGGCTCTGACAGCCAGGGAACAGGGCGCAACTATTGCCAATCATGTGCGCGTTTGTGAATTGGTGAAAAATAACGGGCAAGTCTGCGGCGCACGCCTCGAAGATCGCATCACCGGAGAATCCTGGCAGATTGCGGCCCGCGGCATCATCAACGCCACTGGGCCCTTCGCCGACCAAATCCGCCGGCTCGACAGTGCCAATGCCGCACCCATCCTCTCCGCCAGCAGCGGCATTCATATTGTCCTCGATAAAAGCTTTGCCCCGCCCGATACCGGACTGCTGATACCCGAAACCGATGATGGCCGGGTTCTTTTTGTTTTGCCCTGGGAGGGTCACGCCCTGGTCGGAACGACGGATGAGCCCGCAGAAATCAGCGAACATCCCAAAGCCCAGGAAGCGGAAATTGACTACCTGTTAAAGCATATCGGTCGCTATTTCAACCTGCAGGTTAGTCGCCAGGATATTCAGGCGGTCTGGTCGGGCCTGCGCCCGCTAGTGCGCGATCCGGCCGCAAGCGACACGGCTCAACTGGCGCGGGATCACGTTATCGAAATCAGCGCCAGCGGCCTGCTCACCATCGCCGGCGGCAAATGGACAACCTATCGTAAAATGGCTGAAGATACGGTCAATGAGGCGCTCAAACAATTCGGCCTCAGCCCGCCGCATAAAACCTGTCAGACCGAACAACTCCCCTTGATCGGCGGCAAAGACTACCGCGAAACCATCCAACCGGAGTTGCAAAAGAACTTCGCTTTTTCTGCCGAGATCGCCGCCTACCTGCAAAGAACCTACGGCGACCAGGCCTTTGAGGTCGCCAAGCTTGCCACTGCCGACGGCGGCAAACTGCTCTGCCAGGGTCACCCCATCCTTGAGGCCGAGGTCGTGTACGCAGTGCGCCATGAGATGGCCGAACGCGTCATTGATCTTCTGGCCCGACGCACGCCTTTAGCCCTGGTTGATCAGGCAGCAAGTCGCGCGGTTATCGGCCGCGTTGCCGAACTGATGGCAAAGGAGTTGGAATGGGATGAGAAGCGCATCGAAATCGAGATGGCCTTGGCGGAAGAACGCCTCAACGAGGCTATCTAAGGCAGGAGGTTATGGGGGTTGTCACTGTTCAGCAACCTCAATACGCAAGAGCCAAACAGAATCAAAGGCATCTCACGCAGAGCGGCAGAGACCCAGAGAAGGACAAAAACGACTTCAACGGTTCCCCGGTAGCCAAAGGGTCGTCATCCCCGAGTGCTTTGTCGGGGATCCAGTCTTTTAACTGCGCAAAATCTGGATTTCAAGTAAAATCGCTTCGCAAGTGGCCGACAAGAATTTTTTGCAAAGGATTCACGGGAAAAAACATGATCGAGATTTTCACCACTGGTGGCACCATCGACAAGATTTATTTTGATGCCAAGAGCGATTTCCAGGTTGGAGATTCGCCTCTGAACGATCTGCTGCAAGAGGCCAACCTGACCGTGACGTTCAAAATCAGCGAAATCCTGCGCAAAGACAGCCTTGAGATGACCAATGAAGATCGCGCACATATCCGCGAGCGGGTTGCGGCTTCTGCGTCACAGCATATCGTCATCACCCACGGCACCGACACCATGGTCGAAACCGGCAAGGCGCTTGCGGGAATCCCGGCCAAGACCATCGTCCTCACCGGGGCGATGCAACCGGCGCGCTTTCGCGCGACCGACGCTTTGTTCAACGTCGCGGCGGCCATAACCGCCGCCCAGACCCTCCCTCCCGGCGTCTATATCGCCATGAACGGCCAGATCTTCGACCCGCAAGCCACGCGCAAAAATGTGGCCAAGAACAGATTCGAACCGGAAATCTTTTAACCTGAAAGCTTAACTGTTCAGCCCTTTTTTGGGGCGCACTCCCGTGTTTTCTTACTCGAACCGTGAATGGGGGGGGACGCTCTTAAATAACTCAATAACTTAAAGTTAGATATTTAAGAGCGTCCCCCCTCATAAACTGTGCTTCCAAAAGCCGTTTTCAGATTTAAACGTCTTGCCAATCCTCCGGAACCCCCCTATACTTGTACACGAAATAGGACAAATCTCACCAACCAGCGAAAGGAGAACGAATAATGCGCGTCGTTAATTTTTCCGAGGCACGTAATCATTTCAAAAGTATTGTCGATCAGGTCGTCAACGACGCCGACTACACGGTTATTACCCGTCGCGACGCCTCAGATGCGGTCATGATGTCCCTTGACACCTTTAATAGCCTGATGGAAACCGTTCATCTGCTGCGCTCCCCTGCAAACGCAACTCACCTTGCACGATCCATTGCCGAATACCGGCAAGGCAAAACAACCACCCAGGATCTGACTGATGACCAGTGACGCGCCCACACGTTTAATCTGGACGCTGACTTCGTGGAAAGATTATCAATACTGGCAGAATCAGGATCGGAAAACCCTCAAACGTATCAACCACTTAATCAAGGATTGCTTGCGCTCAGCCTATTCCGGGATCGGCAAACCTGAACCCCTTAAAGAAAACCTGGCCGGATTCTGGTCACGCCGCATTGACGACTTCAACCGCCTGGTGTACTGCGTCGACAACAATGACCTGGTCATTATTTCCTGCCGCTACCATTACGACTGAGAACGCCCCCATCAAAGGCCACCTATAATATCTGGCTCAGGAACAGTTTGGTGCGTTCACTGCGTGGATTATCGAAAAACTCGTGGGGAGAGTTCTGCTCAACGATCTGCCCTTCATCCATAAACATCACCCGATCAGCGACACTCTTGGCAAAACCCATTTCGTGGGTCACCACCAGCATGGTCATGCCTTCTTCGGCAAGATCGATCATCACATCCAGCACTTCCTTGATCATTTCAGGATCGAGGGCGCTGGTCGGTTCATCAAAAAGCATCACATTGGGACTCATGCACAGACTGCGCGCAATGGCGACGCGCTGCTGCTGCCCTCCCGAAAGCTGGCCGGGGAATTTCTTGGCCTGTTCCGCGATTTTGACCTTTTCCAGGTATTTCATCGCAATGTCTTCGGCCTCTTTCTTCGGCGTTTTTCTGACCCAGATCGGGCCGAGGGTCAGGTTGTCAAGAATGGACAGATGGGGAAAAAGATTAAAATGCTGAAAAACCATGCCGACTTCGGCGCGCACCTTTTCGATGTTTTTAATATCCTTGGTCAGCTCAATGCCATCAACCATGATCTGCCCTTGCTGATGTTCTTCCAGGCGATTGATGCACCGGATCAACGTTGATTTTCCCGAACCCGACGGGCCGCAGATGACAATGCGTTCGCGCGCTTGAACCTGCAGATGGATATCTTTGAGCACATGAAAGTCACCATACCACTTGTGCATGCCAATCACTTCAATAATTGGTTTGGTGTCAGACTGCGGTGCGATAGGCGTATTATCCGTCATAAAAACCCCTGTCAGTGCCCGGTATGCAAGGCCTTTTCCAGCTTGCGGCTGTAACTGGACATGGCATAGCAACAAATGAAGTAAAGAACCGCCAGAAAGAGATAGGCCTCACTGGAAAAACCCATCCACTCGGGATTAGACAATGTCACCTTGGTGGTTTTGAGGACATCGTAGAGTGCAATTATCACCACCAGCGAGGTATCTTTGAACGCCGAGATGAGAATTCCGACACTGGGCGGAATGACAATCTTCAAGGCCTGGGGCAGCACAATCAAGCGCATGGTTCTGGCGTAACTCAGCCCCAGGGATTCAGCCGCTTCGTACTGCCCCCTGGGAATCGCCTGCAATCCGCCCCGTACCACCTCGGCAATATAAGCGGCGGTAAACAGAATAATCGCCGCCTGGGCTCGCAACACCTTGTCAATGGTGATGCCTTCAGGCAGGAAAAGAGGGAACATGACCGAAGACATGAAAAGCAGACTGATCAAGGGCACGCCCCGGATCAGCTCGATATACACCACACACAGCGACTTGATGCCAACCAGTTTGGAGCGCCGTCCCAGGGCCAGCAGCACCCCAAGCGGGTAAGCACCCACCATGCCGAAAAGGGCCAGCATCAGGGTCAGGGGGAAACCGCTCCACTGGGAGGTTTCCACCACCGGCATCCCGAAAACACCCCCATACATCAGGGTGCCCATCACAATCAGGCCCAGCAACCAGTAGGCAGCCAGGGATTTTCGCCAGTGTTTGTTGCTCCAAGAATAGAAAACCAGGGCAAACAGCAACAGCATGGCCATCAGCGGCCGCCATTGTTGGCCGTCGGGGAAAAAGCCGAAAAAGATAAAACTGACATTCGCCGGAATAATCGACCAGCAGGCACCCTGAATATCCCGACAGGCTTCGGCGCTGCTGAACCAGCGACTGTCGATGAAGATCCAACGCACCATCGGCGGCACAGAAACCCAAAAGCCATAAAGCGTCAGCAGGGTCAAGAGCGAGCTCAACCAGCTATTGAAAAGATTTTCACGCAACCAACCAATAACGCCAATGTTGCGCCGCGGCGGCTTCATATCCTTGATGATGACATGGGGTGTCTGAGCACTCATCACCTCACCTCTCCACCAGCGCCATCTTTTTGTTGTACCAGTTCATGAAGAACGAAGTCGACAAACTGAAAAAGAGATAGACCAGCATAATCAGGGCCACCCCTTCGATGGCCTGACCGGTCTGATTGATGGTGGTATTGGCCACCGAAACAAAATCACTGTAGCCGATAGCAATCGCCAGAGAGCTGTTTTTTGTCAGGTTAAGCATCTGGCTGGTCAATGGCGGAATAATCACCCGCAGGGCCTGGGGCAGAATGACCAGGCGCAAAACCGGGCCGGGACGTAATCCGATAGACATGGCGGCTTCGACCTGGCCGCGTGACACCGACTGGATGCCGGCACGAACAATCTCGGCGACAAAGGCCGAGGTGTATAGCACCAGCCCCAACAAAAGCGCGCTGAACTCAGGGCTGACCGTCACCCCGCCACTGAAATTAAAGCCCTTGAGAACCGGCACATCCAGGGCCATCGGCGCCCCCGCAAAGAGCCAGATCAGCAGCGGCAAAAGCAGGGTCAGAGCCATGCCCGAGCGGTGAACCGGCAATATTTTACCGGTTTGTTCCTGAACCCGGCGCCCCCAGCGAACCAGCCCCCACCAGCAAGCGATGGCGGCCATGGCGGCCCAAAACATCCAGGCATGGGCCAAGTGCTCGGCCGGTACCGCGAAAATCAGCCCCCGGTTGCATAAAAAGACCCCCGGCACAGGATTCAGGGCCTGGCGCGGTGACGGGAAGGCCTCATAAAAGAGGGCATACCAGAAGAAAAGTTGCAGTAAAACCGGGATATTCTGCATGATCTCAATATAAATACCGGAGATCTTGGCGACCAGCCAGTTGCGTGACAGACGTGAAATACCCACAATCGTACCCAAAATCAGGGTAATAAGGATACCGACAAAGGACACCTTGATGGTATTGAGGGCCCCTACCAGCAGTGCCCGGCCATAGCTATCGGCCGCCGAATAAGCAATCGGCGATTCGCCGATCTCGAAACCAGCTTCGTTGCCTAAAAAGCCGAAGCCAGTGGCAATGGACTGACGCTCCAGATTGGTCTGGGTGTTGGTAAACAAAATGTAACCAACGCTCAAAGCAACGAACAACACCACCGACTGAAAAATCAAGCCACGCTTGTCGGGGTCACGCCAGAAAGGAACCTCGGGGGCCGCATCAACGGCTCTATTGGAAGAATTCCGGATCAAGAGAACTCTCTGCAAAAAAAATAAAATTAAAGCCAAAAAAGGGGAGCGCCCAAAAGAACGCTCCCACATCATGCACGCCGTTTTACTTGAAAGGTGGCGAATACATCAAGCCACCATTCGTCCAGAGCGCATTCAGACCACGCTCAAGGGCCAACTTGGTGCCAACGCCAACATTACGTTCAAAGACCTCGCCGTAGTTGCCAACCTGCTTGATGATGTTGTAGGCCCATTTTTCGTCAAGACCCAGAGCTTTGCCATTTCCGGCGGTGACACCCAGAAAGCGCTGGATGACCGGATCCGTGCTCTTGAGCATCTCATCAACATTCTGCGAACTGATACCCAGCTCTTCGGCGTTGATCATTGCCAGCACCGAAAAATCGACGATATCCATAAACTGGTCATCACCATGGCGCACCGCCGGGGCCAGCGGCTCCTTGGAAATAATTTCCGGCAGAATAGTGTAATCTTTCGGGTTTGGCGCAACCGCCCGAGTTCCCGCCAACTGGGAAGCATCAGAGGTCAGCACGTCGCAACGCCCGGCGAAAAAGGTCTTGGCCAGCTCGGTAGTCGACTCGATAACAACCGGCTTCCATTTCAGATTATTGCTGCGAAAGTAATCGGCGGCGTTCTGCTCAGTGGTAGTTCCCGGCAACACACAAACGGTCGCGCCATCGAGCTCTTTGGCACTTTTGACACCCAATTTTTTCGCGATCATGAAGCCCTGACCATCATAGTAATTCACCGTGACAAAATTGAGACCAAGCTGGGTCTCACGGCTCAGGGTGCGGGTTGCGTTGCGGGTCAGCAGGTCGATCTCACCCGACTGCAGAGCGGTAAAACGCTGCTGAGCAGTCAACGGGGTAAACTTGACTTTATCCGCATTGCCGAAGATCGCGGCAGCGACAGCGCGAGCCGTATCAACATCAAGCCCCTTCCACACGCCCTTGGAATCCGGCATGCCGAAACCGAAGACCCCGCCATTCACACCGACCTGGATAAAGCCTTTTTGCCGAACCGCATCCAGATCCTTACCGGCAAAAGCCGGGCTGAACCCCAAGGCGAGAATGACCGCAACCAATCCCATTACTTTTGCAAATCCCATTGCTCTTCTCCTTCGCTGTCAATAAAGATGGGGAAGCCCCACCAGCGCCAAAGCTGTCGACAAAAAACCAAACAGCTTTCTACAAGATTAGCCTACCCCGGAATCGCTGTCAATTTTATGCCCCTGAATTTCAGCTAGGGCCTAACAATTTGCCCACTTTTTTAGCGACTCATCAAAGAGGACTTGGCTGCGAGTGTCCGATAACCCATAATCTTTCGCATCTTGCTGGTTATTTTCGGCGTCAGCTGCGTTGTGATGATCGCTGTTTAGCTCTGCCAGGCAGTGATCATCATGCCTTGCTGACACAAAAAATCCCTGCGCCATCTTACGAAATTCTGGGGGTTACAGGGGACTACGATGGCAGCGGCAATCTGCAAAGCTGCGCCAATTCCTGCCATGGCGAAAACCACGGCAGCAATAGATCCTGGTAAATGCGGTTCCTGATTCAAAGTAAAAAAACCCACCCTCATACCCGCGCGAGCAGGGATGAGG
>Ga0210023_1000249_pt1 | contig 40952 bp, 36 predicted proteins | sample CryGeymeta201524_FD_183987 | JGI IMG/M metagenome (GOLD analysis project Ga0210023, IMG submission 183987) | Groundwater microbial communities from Crystal Geyser aquifers in Utah, USA - Crystal Geyser metaG 2015-24 (SPAdes) (version 2) | ecosystem: Environmental > Aquatic > Deep subsurface >... | reverse complement strand
CTGAGCAAGGAAGGCATGCAGTGGAAAGTGAGCCTCCAAAGGACTCAGGAAGAGGCGAGTAAGGCCTTCGTCGCCACTGTGAGGAAGCTGGTACCGCCGGCCCTGCAGAACCTCCTGGACAAGGCGCTGGGCAAGGCGTTCAGCAAGGGCGGCGCGCCGCCGCAGTGAGCCCATTGCGCGCGGGCTACCGCGATTCCTGCTTCAGCGCCGCAGGCAGCGAGAATCGCACTTCCTCCTGCGCCGCCTCCAGCGTGTCGACCTGACTGACGCCAAGCGAGCGGAAGTAGCTGACGACCTCCTCCACGAGCACTTCCGGAGTCGAGGCGCCCGCGGTGATGCCGACGGCCCGCCCGCCGGCGACCCAGTCGGCCTCGATGTCGGCAGCGTCCTCAATGAGGTGCGCCTCCACTCCGCAGCTCCGGGCGACCTCGGTCAGGCGCAAGGAGTTGGAGCTGTTGTAGGCGCCGATGACAAGGACCAGGTCGACCTGCTCGGCCAGGCGCTTCACCGCCGATTGGCGGTTCTGCGTGGCGTAGCAGATGTCGTCCTTCTTGGGGCCGCGCAGGTCGGGGAACCGCGAGCGGAGAGCGCCCACGATCTCCCTCGCGTCGTCGACGCTGAGCGTCGTCTGCGTCAGGTAGGCCACCTTGGCCGGATCCGGCATGTCCAGCGAGGCGACCTCGTCCGGGGTGGTGACCACCCGCATGGCTGCCGGCGCTTCGCCCATGGTGCCGATCACCTCGTCGTGCCCCTTGTGCCCGATGAGCACGATGGTGCGGCCGGCGCGGGCGTAGCGGAGCGCCTCGCTGTGAACTTTGGTCACCAGTGGACAGGTGGCGTCGATCACGCGCAGGTTCTTGCGGGCAGCTTCGTCACGGACGGCGGGCGCGACGCCGTGGGCGCTGAAGATGACGACGGCACCGTCGGGCACTTCTGTCAGTTCCTCGACGAACAGCGCCCCCCCGGCGCGCAGGTCTTCGACGACGCGGCGGTTGTGGACGATCTCCTTCCTGACGTAGACCGGCTCCTCATACAGCGCCAGTGCCTTCTCCACGATATCGACGGCGCGGACCACTCCCGCGCAAAAGCCGCGAGGCTGCACGAGGACAACGCGGGCGGGGGGAGGCGTGGGGGGGGCGACGAGTGGCGGCTGATGCATAGGGCGCCAGTTTAGCGCCCGTGGGAGTTTGTTGTTCGGAGCGGAGCGCGCCAGTACAATAATAACAGACTCCTGTCCGGCTCGTCCGGCAGGTGAATCAGTTGGGGGGTGAGGAGGCCGCGCCGTCCCTCCCACACCGGAACCGATTCACCTGCCGGACCAGCCGGAGAGGGGCAAACGCATTCCCGAGGGAGAAGCCAGCATGTTCCGTAGGTCTGAGAATCGAGTCGTCGGCGTCGTGGCGGCGGTGTTGGTCGGTCTGCTGGTCGGCATGTGGGTGGGTCCACTGCGGCGCGGCAACTCGGGATCAGGAGGGATGGAAGTCGAGGCGGGGCCGGTAATGCCGCCGCAGTCTCTCGGCAGCCTCAGCGATGCCTTCGCCAAAGTCGCCGAGGCCGTTACGCCGGCGGTCGTCAACATCAACACGACCCGGATCATCCGCCGGCAGGGTCTGTTCAACGACCCGTTCTTTGAGCACTTCTTCGGCGGCTCGGGGATGCTTGAGCCAAGGGAAGAGGAGCGCCGGCCGCAGAGCCTGGGGTCGGGCGTACTGATCTCCAAGGCGGGGCGCGTGGTGACAACCGGCCACGTCGTGGAGGGCGCCAACGAGATCACTGTCGTGGTGCCGGGCAAGGGCGAGTATCCCGCCAAACTGCTGGGCAGCGACACCGCGACCGACGTTGCAGTCGTTCGGATCGACGGGAAGAACCTGCCTTCCGTGGAGTGGGGTGACTCCGACCGGCTCCGCGTAGGCGAGTGGGTCGTCGCCATCGGCAGCCCCTTCGGGCTCAGCCAAACGGTGACCGCCGGCATTGTCAGCGCGAAGGGGCGCGCCGATGTGGGCATCTCGGGCTATGAGGACTTCATCCAGACCGACGCCGCCATCAACCCGGGAAACAGCGGGGGCGCGCTGGTCAACGTGGCCGGCGAGCTGATCGGGATCAACACCGCCATCTTCTCAGAGAGCGGCGGCTACGACGGCATCGGCTTCGCCATCCCCGCCGGCCTCGCCAAGCGGATTGCGGAGGACCTGATCCGCGACGGGCAAGTCACGCGGGGGTTTGTGGGGATTCTGGTGCGGACCATCACCGACCGATTGGCAGCGCGGCTGGGGTTGCCGCGGGCTGCGGGGGTCTTGGTCTCCAACCTCTACCGCAACTCTCCAGCAGAAGCCGCTGGTCTCTTGCCGGGCGATGCGATCACGGAGTTCAACGGGATTAAGGTTGAGACGCCGTCCGCCCTCCGCAAGCTGGTCTCCGACGCGCGCCTCGGCTCCAAGGCCTCGCTGACGCGCTATCGGGCCGGCAAGCTGGCGACAGTGCAGGTGGAGATCATCAAGCAGCCCATGGATTCCCGCAGCGGGCGCCCGCTGGCCGGGATCTGAGCCCCCTCCGCACGACCAACGACACGACCCCGCACTAAAAGTGCGCGCTCAACTTGCCCTCGACGTTGTACTCGGGTCGGTCGTTCAACTGGGAGTCGGCAGACGGACCGTCCCGCTCGGTGAGCGTGCCATCCACCGACAGACTCAGCGCAGAGCCGAGGCGGTAGGCGTACCCCAGGGAGTAGAGCTTCTCGCGGAGCGCGCTGGTGCCTGCCGCGTCGTCGGAAAGGCTGAGCCCGGCGTAGACCGAGTGCCGGCGGAAGAAGTCCACCTGCAGGCGCACGTCGGTGATCTCCATGGTGCGGTCGGCTGTCAGCCATGCCTTCGAGCTGTAGCCGCCGGAGACGTTCAACGACGGCGAGAGCTGCGACCCGATCCGGACACTTTGCTGCTCGACGTCCTCCGGCTTCCACAGCTCCTTTGCCGGGCGCTGCGTGAGCTGGGCCTGGAGTTGCAGCTTGTCGAAGGGCGTGAAGCTCAGGCGGAAGTCGCGGGTGTCGCCGAGATCGGGCAGCCCGTCCGACTCGCGATTCGTGTAGGCCCCCCGGACCTGCAGGTCATGCCGCAGGCTGGCGACGAGTGCGCCACCGGTGGCACTGCGGCTGGCTTCGCCGACAGTCTGCTCGGCCACGGTGCCGGTCATCTTCAAGCCCTGGAGCGGCTGGTACTCGACATCGGCGGTGTGGGCCTTGGTAGCGTCTCCCTGCGCCGGGTCGGTCTGGCTGAAGGTCCCCTTCACCTTGAGCGCCTCTCCTGCGGCTGCCTGGACGGCGACGTTGCGGGTGTCCGTTTGGCTCTGGACGTGCTCCGTCTCCCCGTAGGTGGCGACGACGTTGACATTGTCCGTCGGCTTGAACTGGCTCTTGACCTGCCGCGTCTCGGTGGCCTTCTCTCCGTCGACCAGGGTCTCACCGGCAGAGACATCCACGGCTACTCTGTCGTTCGGGCGGACCTGGCTGCTGACCTCGCGCGCGTCGGTGGTCTTCCCACCGTCCACCTGAGTCCGCGTGGCTGCGAGCCTCACGGCGACCTCGTCCGTCGCCTGCACCTTGGACGTCAACTGGTGCTGCTCGGTGGTTGGCCGTCCTTGTGCGTCAACGCGCGTGGTAGAAAGATCCACGTCCGACTTGGCGCCCAACTTGACGTTGACCCCGCCTGAGGTGGTCGTGGTGTCGGCGATCTTTGCGCCTTGCTTCTCCTGCGCGACGGCAGTGTGCGCCGCGCGGAGCGCGACGTTGTCGGAGACAGTGTGCGTGGCGCTCAGGTTGAGGTTCTGCGTGCCGGGCTTGAAGCGCTTTTTGTCGGCGCCGACGCCCTGGTACTCCTCACCGGCACGCGTGAACTCCGCAACCATCCGCGACCGGCCGCCGTCGAGGGTCGCGATCGTCTGCATCGCTGTGTTGTCGGGGGCGGAGCCTGCCGCCGACTGCCCCGCTGAGCGCGTGCTGTCTGCCGCGAACAGCCCTGTGCCGGGCGCTCGCTCCACGCGATCACTGACGAGGAAGGTGGACGAGACCTGCAGTTTGGGGATCCAGCGGGTGTTCATGTCCAGCCCGTAGTTCCCCAGTGCCTCGGTCTTGCCCTTAGGGTCCTCCTGGTAGCCGGTAAGCAGCTTGACCTGGCTGGTCTCGCTCCTATAGAGTTCAGTGTCGCCGGTGATGGGGGTGGGCTTGCGGGCTGGCGCGCCCTTTGCGTGGGCATACCGAACCGTGATTTCGTCGTCCGGGCCAAGCGGCTTGACGAAGTGGATTGCCGCCAGGCCGTAGTCGAGGGTGTAGTCTTTGTTCCGCGTGTACGGCACCCAGTTCACGATGATCATCTCGCTCTGCGGCGCGATCTTCTCGTGAGGGAGGAGGTACGGTCCCCGGTGCGATCTCCCGCGGAATGAGTAGGAATCAAAGGTCAGGTCGGCGTAGGCGCTGGCTTCCTTGCCCTCTTCGGCCGCAGGGACCACTGACTGCAGGGCGCAGCAAAGCACACACAGGGGCGCAACGACGGCTGCAAGTTGTCTGGGACGCATGGTTGTCACCCGGGGCAGGTCTCAGGGGGTGGGGGCTGTTGATACAGGCAGTATGACAGTCTTGGGGGCTGGAAGGTTCCGTGCCGGCGCGCGCGGGGATTGCACGCGCCAGTTCCGTCGCCGCGCGCGGTGAGGACAAGTTGCCGCTTGTGAGGGTGCGCTCCTTCTGGTTGAGCCAGGCGGCGGCTGAGGGTACACTCAGTGCGGAGCTGAATGACCATGGCGGTGTCGCTCCAGATAAGCCAGAGCGGGGCGGTGATCCTGCCGGCCAGGGTGCGCCGGAAGTACGGTCTGCTCCCGGGAGACCGACTGCTGATCGAGGACTTCGGCAACGCACTGGTGTTGCGCGCGGCGCCTTCCCGCGTGGACGCGTCGGGGGACCGGATCGAGGCAGCGCGGAAGTCTGCCGGCCTTGCGGTCGCAGACCTGCTCGAGGGGCTGGACGAGCAGCGGATCCGCTACAACGAGGAGCGGCGTGGAACAGGACCAGACCATTGAGATTCCTCGGGTGTTCTTCGATGCCGCTGTACTGATCGCTGGCGCGGCGTCCAGGTCAGGAGCCGGTCGCCTCCTGCTCAAAGCCGCGGAGCTGGGACTCGTGACCGGGATCACCTCTGCGCAGGCGGTCGCGGAAGCGCGGCGGAACCTGGAGGCCAAGCTCCCCGGAGCAGTGTGTGCTTTCGAGCAACTTCTCTCCGCTTGCGTTACTGTAGCCGGCGATCCGTCCGTAGCGGCAGAGGCACAACTGGCGGGACAGGCGGATAGCAAGGACCTACCCATTCTGGCGGCGGCAGTAGAGAATGGGGCGCACTTCCTGGTGACATTCAACATCCGGCACTACTCGCTTGCGACCGAGCGTCCGCGTGTCACCCGTCCCGGCGACCTGCTGCGGGCAATCCGCGGTCGACTCAGCGGCTTGCTCCGTTGAAGGCTCGCGGGAGTGGCGACGCGCCTTCGCAACATTCGCTTGAGGGAAGCACCGGAAAGGACGGGCGTCGCTGTGCCCCGATCGCGCTCGTGAGAGGACAAAGATGAGAAGCGGATTGGCAGTTCGAGGATGCACAGCAGTAGCCGTACTGGCGGCAATCTCCCTCCTCGGTATGTCGCGCCACGCCCGAGCTGACGACGCGGCCGCGTCCTTTCAGCCAACCTGGGAGTCGCTTGAGCAGTACCAGTGCCCCGACTGGTTCCGCGATGCCAAGTTCGGCATCTGGGCGCATTGGAGCGCGCAGTGCCAGCCCGAGGAGGGCGACTGGTATGCGAGGAACATGTACCAGCAAGGGAGCGGGCAGTACAAGTACCACGTGGAGCACTATGGGCACCCGTCGAAGCTCGGGTTCAAAGACATCGACCACCTCTGGCACGCCGAGAACTGGGATCCGGAACGGCTGATGGCGCTGTACAAGCGGGCCGGCGCCAAGTACTTCGTGGCGCTGGGGAACCACCATGACAACTTCGACTGCTGGAACTCGAAGTACCAGCAGTGGAACTCCGTCAACATCGGCCCCAAGAAGGATCTCGTCGGCGGGTGGGCCCAGGCGGCGCGCAGGAACGGCCTGCGCTTCGGGGTCACGGTCCATGCCGCCCGGGCGTGGAGCTGGTTCGAGGTGGCTCAGGGCAGCGACAAGACCGGTCCGCTGGCCGGCGTGCCCTACGATGGCACGCTCACCAAAGCCGCCGGCAAGGGGCAGTGGTGGGAAGGCTACGACCCGCAGGACTTGTACGCGCAGAACCATAAGCCGGGCGCGACGCCGGACCAGGCATACATCGACAAGTTCTACAGTCGGGTCATTGACTTAGTGGACAACTACCGACCCGACCTGCTCTATTTCGACGACGGCGTGTTACCCCTGAACGGCGTCAGCGACGCCGGCTTGCGGATCGCGGCTCAGTACTACAACGCCAGTCGCGGGAGGCCGAAGTCGGTGCCCAGGGGACTGGCGACCCTCTACGCCACGCACTACAACTACGCCCCGGTTGGGGCAACTCAGGCCGTGATGAACACCAAGGGGCTGTCGCCCGACCAGCGGAAAGCGCTGGTTTGGGACATCGAGCGCGGCCGGACAGACAAGCTGGAACCCTACCCGTGGCAGACTGACACGTGCATCGGCCAGTGGCACTACCTCCGCGACTGCAAGTACAAGACCGCCGCACAGGTCCTCCCGACACTGGTCGATATCGTCAGCAAGAACGGCAACCTGCTACTCAACATCCCCGTCCGCGGAGACGGGACTATCGACGATGACGAGGTTGCCTTCCTTGAAGAGATGGCCAAGTGGATGGCCGTCAACGGCGAGTGCCTCTTCGGCACGCGACCGTGGGTGGTCTACGGCGAGGGCCGGCCGGACGTGAAGGGCGGCGGCAACTTCAACGAAGGCAGCGCGCGGCCGTACACCCCGGAAGACATTCGCTTCACGACCAAAGGCGGCAGCCTCTACGCCATCGTGCTGGCGTGGCCCGGTGAGCAGGCGGTCATCCGCGCGTTGGGCAAGTCACTGGGTTTCGCGACGGGGGACCGGCTCGAGGTTCGGCTGCTCGGCCACGACGGCGTGCTCCCGTGGACGCGGGACGACGACGGGCTGAAGATCAAGCTCCCCGCCGCGCCGCCGTGCGACCATGCCGTCGCCTTCAAGATCACCGGGCTGAAGACCAACTGGCAGGCCGACACCAGCGACCTGCCGTGGTTGGACACCCGCATCGCCCCCCGCCCCGACGGCTCCCTGAAGCTGGAAGCCGCCCTGGCCGAAGTGCATGGCAGCCTCCGCACCGAGACCAAGCGTCCCGAGGGCAACATCGGCTCCTGGGACAACGCCGCCGACTGGGCGTCGTGGAGCAAGGTGGAGGTCCGCGAGCCCGGCACCTACGAGGTCTCCGTCCTAACGGCGACCCCGCACGCCGTTTCCGAGTTCACCGTCAAGGTGGGCGACCAGGTGCTGACAGGGAAAGTCACCAGCACGGGCGCGTGGGAGCAGTTCCGCAGCTTCGCGCTCGGCACAGTGGACCTCAAGCAGCCCGGCGAAGTGAAGGTGGCGATTCGCCCGCGCACTGCGGAGACCTGGAAGGCGATCAACCTGGGGGAGGTTGTGTTGCGGAAGCAGTGAGGCGTTGGCCCGTCGGCTGGGGGACGCCTCTCGAGCTGTTCCGGGGTCCTACGGGCGAGGCTGTGGGGGGATTCTGCCTCACGCGCCGATCGCGGCATCCAACTCGATCTCGAAGAGCAGATCGTCACGGCACACGTCCATGGCGGCGACGATAGCCGGCAGGGCGAGGCCACGGCCGTCGCAGTAGCGCTGGAACGCCGAGGCGTCCTTGGCGTACTTGAAGTAGGCGTAGGCACGGGTGGTGTTGTCCAGTGTCATCCCGCGGGAAGCGAGGATGGCTTCGACCACTTCCACAGTGCGAGCGACTTGCCGGTCGACGTCGCCCAGGCAGACACTCTCACCGGAGGGCGCGATGCTCGCAGTGCCCGAGACCAGCACGCGGCGCGAGCCGGGAAGGCCGACTTCGACCGCCCGACTGAATGAGCTGCCATACTGCAGCGCCGGACACTGGAGGGGCGACGGGAGCGCCTGGACGCTGAGAGCGCCACCGGCAGACTTGAGCGCCAGCGCTTGGGCGCGGATCGCCGTGCCTGCCGGGTTGCGGCCGGCGATGCCCGTGCTCGCCGGCACGATCCCGTCGAAGACATGTCGGTCGTGGAAGAACCGGGTGCGGGCCCTGTTGAGGTCGTCGTACCACGACAGAATGTCATCCAGGTAGAGCCAGGTGCGCGCGACGTGCGAGAGGTCCATGCCGACCTGCCCGAGCGTGGCTTCCAGGGACTCGAATACCTCAGTTGCCTGCTCGGCGGGAGGCAGCGAGGGCGCCATCGGCCCCAGGTCGCCGAGGTAGCAGTGGGTGGCGGCTCCGTCGCTGAACACCCGGCCGACCGGGCTGCCGTCGACCAAGAGCGTCTCGGGCACGGCGCCGGAGACGGCGTGCACGTGGATGCCTGCAAGGGGGGCGTCGTCAAAGGGCAGCCCCTCGACCCAAGTGACCGGCCAGCGCTGCGCGCCGGCGGCGGCCGCCAATGCCTGGCTGCCGGCCTCGGAGGCGTCTACCCGGCCGAACACGGTGACCTGAACTGGCGCGGCCTCGCGAGCCGCGAGCAGCGCAAAGCAGCGCCGGACTGTGTCCTCGGGGCTCTCGCGCGGGAGCGGCCGGGCAGTGAGGTCGAACTCGTGGACCTGGGGACCCGGCAGAATGAGGAGGTCCGAACCGGAACTCGATTCTCGGCGAAGCTGCCGGTCGGTGGGGCGGTCTGCGTTGCTCATGGCGTGGCGCTTACCTTTCGGTAGCTTGGTCTCGCGGCTTGCCGGAGGCGGGACTGCCGTGCGTCTGTGGATGCCGAGCCGACGTGCCGTAGGTCTCGGCGGGGTACGCCGACGCTGTGGGCGCTGCCCGCCGGTTGGGTACTCCCCACCTGTGCCCGCTCAGCGCCCCGCCTTGCAACCCCCTCGCCAGCAAGCCGGACCGCCTCAGCGTTGTCCGCGCGTCGGCTTGTCCGGTCTGCCGCGGGCAGCTTTCTGGCCGGGACGGCGCTTGGGGGGCGCCTTACGCGCTCCGGTGTCTCGGGTGTTGCGCTCAGGCTTCTCGGTGAGACGTCCCTCTTGGAGCTGTGGGAACACATGCACCAGGAGTGCTTTGAGGCTCGCCGCCGCTGGCACAGCGATGATCATGCCTAGGATTCCGGACAGCGCCCCACCCGCCATCAGCGCAAACATGACCGTCAGCGGGTGGAGCCCGATGGACTTGCCCACGATTCGCGGCGTGATGACGTTGTCGAAGAGCTGGTTCACTCCCACGACGGAGCCTAAAGCCAGTCCCGCGCAGAGCCAGGAATTGCTAGTGGTGACGTAGCCAATGAGGCCCGCCACCGAAGCGGAGATGCTGGCGCCGAGGAAAGGCACCACGCTGGTCGCGCCGGCAAGCAGCCCGCACAGGAGTGCATACCGCATCCCGAAGGCCGCCGTCTGGATCAGCAGCACCGCCGTGGTGCTCGCCCCGACCAGTAGGCACACGGTGGCCTGCCCACGGATGTACCGGCCGAGCATCTGGTTGATCTCGCCGGAGATCTTTACGATCTCGGCTGCGTAGTCGGCCGGCAAGAGCCGCCGAATCCGCGCGCGGAGCGGGTCGATCTCCTGCATGAAGTAGTAGGTGATGAGCGGCAGGACCAGCAGCAGGAACAGACTGGAGACGGAACCGGCTATCCAAGCACCGACGCGGGGAGCCAGCTTGACTGCGTACGTTCCCAGTTTGGTCCACGCTTCCCGCACCGCGTCAAGCGTCTGCCCGGAGGGGTCGAATCGACCCGCCCAACCTTCGACCCGCGACGCCAGCTCGCCGAGGGTCGCCTTGTAGGCGCCGTAGTCCGTCACCAAGCTCTGCACTTGGGAGACGATGATTGGCACCAGCACGACCGCCGCCGCAAGCCCCAGAACCGTCAGCACGCCGAACACGAGCAGCGTGGCTCTCGACCTCGACGACCCTTTGGTTTGGAGCCAGTCTAGCACCGGGTCGAAGATATAGGCAAGCAAGAAGCCCAAGAGGAAGACCGGGAAGACCGACCGGCAACGGTACAGCGCCCACAACAGCCCGCCGGCCAACACCGCGTACCCGAGCAGGCGCACCTGACGCCGGGTGAGGAGAGGTTCGGCAGCGGGCCCGTCCTGGGTTCGCTGGTTGCTCATTGAGTCTTCCTTCGGGAATGCAGTTCCCCCTGTCCGGCTCGTCCGGCAGGTGAACCAGTCTGGTCGCAGAAAAGACCGTTCGGTTTCGTCGTCCTCAAACTGGTTCACCTGCCGGCAGAGCCGGACAGAAGTCCACTGGCGGGGCGAGGCCCGCTCAGAGACCTTCCTGTGCGTGCAGGCGCTCCCGCATCTTGGTGAGGGCCTTCCGCTGAATGCGGGACACGTGCATCTGCGAGATGCCGAGAATCTTCGCAATCTCCGTCTGGGACATCTGCTCGCGGTAGGCGCAGTCGACGACCCGCCGCTCGCGATCGTCCAGCACCGACATCGCCGCCACCAACTCCTGGCGGTCGTACACCTGCAGCAACTCTTCATCCGGCGCGCCCAGGTACTCGTGCAGCGCGGTGCCGCTGTCTTCCTGGGTCCGGCCGACCTCGGCGTCCAAGGAGACCAGCGCGTACGCCTGCGCCATCTCCAACGCCTCGATGACCTCCTCCTGGCTGGCCCCAACGGTGGAGGCAATCTCCGCGATGGTGGGCGACCGGTCCAGCCCATGGGTCAATTCGTCGATGGCCTTGCCCGCCAGCAGGTTTAGTTCCTGGAGCTTCCTGGGCACCTTCATGCTCCAGCCCTTGTCCCGGAAGTACCGCCTGATCTCACCCAGGATGGTAGGCGTGGCGTAGGTGGAGAACTTGACTCCTCGGCTGAGGTCGAAGCGGTCGACAGCGTTGATCAGCCCCAAACTGCCCTGCTGGATGAGATCCTCGAGGGGCTCGCCCCGGTCCCGGAACTTGCGCGCGAGATACCGCACGAGGTTCATGTGCATGCCGATGAGACGGTCGCGCAGCTCGGGTCGGCCGGTCCGTTGCCACTCCTCGAAGAGTTCGTCAAACCCTTCCAGGTCGACTTCGGGGACCGCCGACCCGACCACCGGCTCCAGCGGCTCGGCCGGCTCCGGGAGCGCCTCGTCCTCGGCGAACTCGGGAACCTCCGGTTCGGGACCCAACACTACAGGCACCTCGGCAACCGCTTCCTCAAGTTTACACGAGTGCCCCCGCCCTCGGTGGGCTCCAGGGCGACTTCGTCCATGAGCGCCTGCATCAGGAAGAGCCCGAGCCCGTTCTCGGACAGTTCCTCCGCCGGCGGCCGCGCCCCCAGCGCTGCGGAGAGGCCTGCCCCCTGGTCCCGCACCTCGATCTCCAGGGAGTCCGGGGTCTGCGTGCAGCGCACAACGACCCCGCCAGCGCCGGTCGCATGCAGGACCGCGTTGTTGCATGCTTCCGACACGGCCAGTTTGATATCCTCGATGTCATCGTAGGGGAACTTCAATCGGGCGCCCAGGCCGGCGAGGGCCAGGCGCACGATCCGGATGTACTCAGCGTCGCTGGGGATGCGAATCTCCACGGTCGTGTCGGGCGGCGCACTCATGACGGCTCTTCCTCCCTCAACGCCTGGTTTGCTTCTTCCTGCGTCGCGTGAAGCGAGAGCACCTGTGCGAGACCGGTGATCTCAAAGACCCGGAGAATGGTCGGGTCGGTGCAGACCAGCGCGACGGCTCCTTGTCGTTCACGGGCCCGCTTGAGGGTGCCGATCACGACTCCCACGCCGCTGCTGTCGATGAAGGACAGCCCGGACAGATCCATGACGATCCGCGTGGTGGACTGCGCCAGCAGGCTGATCGCCGCGTCCCGAACCCGGCTGCAGTTGGCCAACTCCAACTCACCGGCGAGAACCATCAAGGCCGTTCCGGGACCAAGTTGCTGAACCTCAACGGATAGCTCGTCCGCCAAAAGCGTTCACCTCGTAGTGTGGTGCTCTATGCGGCCCCGGCGGGCTGCGCTTCTTCTTCGGCGCGCCCTTCCGCTGCCAGCACCTTGCGCAGCTTCTCCATGCGTCGCTGAATCTCTGCCTCGAACCCGAGCCCGGAGGGCTCGTAGTACGGCTGGCTCTTCGCGCCCGGAGGCAGGTACTCCTGTTGAACGATGTGCGCGGGGTAGTCGTGCGGGTATTTGTAGCCTTCGCCGTGGCCGAATTGAGCGGCGCCCGGATACGCCGCCGAACGGAGGGCCGGCGGAACCGGCGCCGGCGGGCGCTCGCGAACATCCTGCCGCGCTCGGTCAATGGCTACGTAGGCCGAGTTGCTCTTGGGCGCCGTTGCCAGGTAGACCGTCGCCTGCGCCAGCGGGATCTGGGCTTCGGGCATTCCCACGTATTCTACTGCGTGGGCCGCGGCCGTCGCCAGCACCAGCGCCTGCGGGTCGGCGTTGCCCACGTCTTCGGCGGCCTGGATCACCAGCCGCCGGGCGACGAACCGCGGGTCCTCGCCGGCTTCGAGCATCCGCGCCAGCCAGTAGACCGCTGCGTCCGGATCGGAGCCGCGCATACTCTTGATGTACGCTGAGATGACGTCATGGTGGTTGTCGCCGTCGCGGTCGTAGCTAAGGGATCGGCGCTGCACGGCCTCCTCGGCAGCCGCCAGGTCCACAACGCGCTCCCCGGAACCGTCCAGCCGCGCTGCCTGGGCCGCCACGTCCAAGGCATTGAGCGCCATCCGGCAGTCGCCGTTGGCAGTGTCTGCCAAGTGCTCGAGGGCTGCCGCGTCCACGCGGAAGCGCTGACCGCCCAGCCCGAATTCCGGGTCGGCCAGGGCGCGGTCCAGCACATGTCGGACCTGCTCCGTCGTCAGCGCCTCGAAGCGATACAACCGCGCTCGTGAAAGTAGCGGCGTGTTCAGACTGAAGAACGGATTCTCCGTCGTCGCGCCGATGAGCGTGACCGTGCCGTTCTCCACATGCGGCAGGAACGCGTCCTGCTGGGCCTTGTTGAACCGGTGGATCTCGTCAACGAAGAGGATCGTCTTCCGCCCGTCGATCGATAGCCGCTGGGCCGCCTCCGCGACCACCCGCCGAACGTCTGCCACTCCTGAGGTGACGGCGCTGAAGTTCACGAAGTGGCTGCGCGTCTGGCGGGCGACCAGGGCCGCCAGGGTGCTCTTCCCGCTGCCGGGCGGACCGAAGAGAATCAAGGAAGGGACGCGGTCCTCTTCGAGGGCGCGCCGCAGTGCTGTTCCTTCGCCGACGAGGTGCTCTTGACCCACGAACTCCGTCAGGTCGCGCGGTCGCATGCGCGCGGCCAGCGGCATGACCGCAGAGCTGGCCGCTTCCGTAGATTGGTCGAAGAGGCTTCTCATGGGGCGACCTGCGCGGGGATAAGAAAAAAGGGAAGGCGGTCGAGAGGACCGTCTTCCCTTCCATGAGAGGACTGCAGTGGCCCCGCAGATGCCGTGTGTCCTGAGGCATTGAACCCGCCTAAGCAGGTGGGTGCCAGCGCTTCGGTTTTTGCGCGCAAGCCGCGAGCGGCTAGTGGCGCACCACCGAGGCAGCGAGGACTCCCTTGGTTTGAGTGTTGGCTCAGGCCTTCAAGGAACGATCACGAACACCGCAGGGCCGAGAACGCTGTTACGGAAGCCCCCGGTCTGCTTGAGGGCTCGTCCCGGCAACGGTCGGCGACCGAGGCCCTGATTCTATCACATCGCCTGGAGCGGGGCAAACCCCGGCTGCGCGGCTACTCACCGTGCAGCCGCTTCAGCGCGTCGCGGATGCGAGCCGCCTGCTCGAAGTTCTCCGTGGCGACTGCCTCCTCGAGTTCGGATTCCAGCCGTCCCTCCTCGGTGCGCTCGCCGAGGGGCGGGATCCGGCGGAGTTGCTCGACCTCCTCGTGCCACCCGCGCAGGTACGCCAGCTCGGAGCATTCATCCTCCGCCAGCGAGGGGTGCGCCTCCAGAAATCGCAGCACCGCCCGGATGCCTGTGTCGAGGTGCCTGAGCGCCGCCGGATAGTCGTGGGACTCCAGGCAGATCGAGACCTTGGCCCGCGTGTTCATCATGAGGACATAGGGGCGGTACTGCTCGAACGCCCACACCCATTGCTGGTCTGCGGCGTACTTGCGGACGACCTCGAAGAGCTGGAGATTCCGGCCGGTGTCGCGCTCCGCCTCGTGGTTCTCGCCCAAGTGGAACATGCAGAGGTATCGGTAGTAGTACTGAATCCCCTCATGCTGGAGGGCAGCGCAGTCGCTGTCATCGAGATGGAACGGCTCCTCGGGCCGGTGGGTCAACTCGTGCACGCGCGCCTGCTGCAGCAGGTAGTCCAGGACGGATTCGCTCCCGTGAGGCCGTTTCCCGTCGGGGCGGCCGTCCCACTCCATCTGGATCAGCCCCAGCTCCAGACGCATCTGGAGCTTGGGCTTCCCGTCCAGCCCAATGATCTTCCGGGCGTCGAGGTCGTTTGGCGTGAAATCCCAGCCCTCGAGGAAGGGCGCCAAGTCGTCAGTCACTGAGAGGCTCTCCCGTGTTGCTACGCTGCCCGGGTGCGCTCTGGAGCGCCCACCCTTGCCGCCGAGACGACTGCAGCGTGTGTACTGTGATATACCCGCGAAGGTTGGGAACACACCGAAGTCCCGGTGCGACTTCGGCTCCGTCTGGGAGAATACCCTCTGTCCTACGTCTGCTGCACGCCTGCCGGGGAAGTTCCGCGAACTTCCACTTCGGGGTGTTCCCAACCTTCGCGGGTATATCTCCGGAGGGGGAAGCGTGGTCGACGTGTCTTGCCACCAACTCGAAAAGGCGCTCAAGGCCGGTGTAGAAGCTGTGGCGGTTCAACGCAACCGAGTCCAGATAGGCGTCGGGTCCATCGCCGGCCCTCGACGCTTGGTCCCACGAACGAAGGCTGCGGTTCACAGCCGACTCAAGATCAGTCAGCTCGCCACGAATGCGCTCAGCCAATTCCCCGTATGAGGTCGTCATAGGGTCACTCCGTACCGATCGACGGCGGCCCGTAGTGAGCTGGACGCTGTCTCCAGCGCAATCAGGTCCACGCTTCGGCGACCGAAGATCGCCTCCACCTCTTCCCACGCCCGCCAGTAGTCGTCACCACACACACCCTCCACCGCCAGATCCACGTCGGAGTCATGTCCAGACCAAGCACCGTGCGCCAATGACCCGAACAGCACGACACGCGCGGCGCGGAAGCGCCCCTTGAGGAGGGCAGCCGCCTCCCTCGCCTGCTCTACAAGTTCCCCTCGCTGTGCTGCTTCACTGGAAACCGGAGACGCAGCCCTGGCCCGACGACACGCCGCCTGCACGTAGCGCTCAAGTTCAGCAGGGGTGAGTTGGAGAGCTGTTGGCACGACGGTCTTGCTCCTCGCCAGTTCGGTCAATGGCTGGGCGTAAGCGTACCGGGTATTGGGGATGCCATCAAGGCTCCGAAGCACACGCCGGAGCTGAGTTCTCGCCAGCGCTGTGCGCACGACGATCCGCCCTTGGTTTGGTGGCGCTATCTGGATCCGAACCGCACCAACAGCTCCACCAGGTTGACCGTGACCGCTTGGGCGCCAGCGTTGGCCACCCGCACGGTGTTGTAGCCGTCCGCAAAGGCGCCGCGGGCGAAGGCGAAGCGGGCGGCTTCGTCGGCGACGTTTGTCGGCTTGCCGTTGATCGTCACCGTCACGGTCGGGTGCTCGCCTTCCAGCCCCAGGCTGATTTCGCCGCTGGCGCCTTCGGCCGGGACCGGGCCGACGAAGAGCTGGAAGTCTGCCGACTCGCCGGGGGCGAGCGCTTTGGGCAGCGGCGCGGGGAGCGGCTTGCCGGGGACCTGGATGTCGCGGTAGGTGACGACGTAGCTGCGGTTCTTGCCCTTGAGCGTTTCCAGGGAGCCCATCTCGCGAAGGAGATCCGGGTGCGCACTGCCCATGTCGAAGTAGTTGAACAGATAGACGCCCTGCGAGCCGCGGGCGAGCATGGCCCTGGCGGCGCCCCGTCGGCGCTCGGGGGTGTTGGCGAGGGTGGGGCCGCCGGGGCAGGGCTGGATGCGGATCTCCAGGCCGGCTGTGACGCCGACGCCGGTGCCTTTGAGCAGTTCTGCCCAGCGTTCCACCGGGATGTCGAAGTCGGTCGTTGCCCAGAACGGCGCGACGATGAGATGGTCGATCAGGCCGCGCCTCGCCCACGTCACGGCGTCGAGCCCGGTGCCCAGCGACACTTCCGGCAGGGCGGGCACGCGCGCGGCCAGCGTGATCGGGTGACCGAGGCGCTTCTCGGCGGCGAAGGCGACCTGCCGGACGTCAGCCATCCACTCGGTCAGCAGCTTGGCTCCTTGCTGCTCCTCGCCTTCGCGGAAGTGGAGCGGGAAGCGGTTCCAGTCCAGCTCGAAGCCGTCGAGGTCGTAGCGCCCAAGCACTTCCTTCACCAGCGACATGGCGTAGTCGCGCACCGGCTTGAGGCCGTAGTTGAGGCAGCGGTCGTTCCAGGCCTTGAAGCGGTCGGGATAGCGCCAGTACTCCGGGTGCTCCAGCCAGAACTTGCTGTGCAGTCGCGACTTCAGGTTGCCGGCGTCGTGCACATCGTTCATGCGCATGCTGACCCAGGGGCTGATGCCCCGTTGCCGACAGCGATCCAGCATCCGCCCGGTCGGATCGACGCCCTGATCCAGCATCGTCTTCAGGTTGTGCGCCCATTGGTCTTCCCCTTTCGCCGGATCGAAGCCCTCGCTGTGCGGCTCCCATGACTTGCTGGGGAAGTTGGTCTTCTTGGCGTTGCAGTTGATGAGCATCACCGTAACCTGCGAGTCGGCCAACTCATCGACAAGCTGGTCGAGTCGCTCCAGCTTCATCTTGCCGGGAGGGTCCATCACGAAGCGGTGGCTGTCGTCTTCGTTGTAGAGCAGACCCGCGAGGGGCTTGAGTTGCCTCTGCTGTGCTGTTGCGGCGGACATCATCAACCAACCTCCTGCGAGCGTATACAGTGCAATTCGACGGGTTTTCATAATTGCCTCCTACGGAAACGCGCTGTCCATCCGAGCCGCGACCGTGAGGGAGCGCGTGACCCGCTGCCCTGGTCCGCGACGCCGCCGGGTCACGCGCTCCCTCACGGTCGCGGCTCGGATGGGCTTCTCACTTTCCGAGGTGTGAGCGGGCAGGCTGCTCCGCTCTACGGCGCCGTGTCTTGCCATTGTCGGTACAACTCCGCCAACTCGCTGGGGCGGACGGCGACGTAGTTGCTCGGCAGGCGCTTGATGACGCTCTCGACCTCGTCCGGGCCCATGAACCAGTAGATGCCGAAGGCGACGATGAACGCCGGGTGCTCTTTCGGGGTCACCTCGAGGATCTGGGCGAGCATCTCGTCGGCGGCCTTCTCGTCGGTGCTGTCTCGGTTCCCGCCAGTTGTCAGGCAGTGCAAGACGGGCACGTCGCCGGCAGTGAAGTGCGAAGTCGCGTAGTCGGTTCGGGTCCGGCCGTAGTCGGCGAAGACCGCGCGCAATCCGGGGATCTCCGTGGCATACCGGCGGAGGGTAGCGTCGGTCGTTCCGCCTTGCTGGTGAACGTGAACGACCGACCTCCCCGCTCGCTCGACACCCCGCGCGGTGTCGGCGAAGAAGCCGCCCAGTAGCGCGTCACCGCCCTCGATTCGGCTGCCGTAGACTTGCGGGTAGCAGTAGCCGAGGCCCGAACACGCCATGACGAACTCGTCGAGGGGAGTGGCTTCGCCGTAGTAGCGTTGCGCCACCAGCGGGCACACATCAAGCGCGGCGACGGGGAACGACCAGCCGATGGGCACGCGGCCCCGGGCGGCGTCGTTCCAGCGGCAGGCGGTGTTGTAGTAGGTGGTAGGGCTGTCGCCGTCGGACAGGTAGAAAGCGACGTACACCTTGGAAGGGTCGTAGCGAGGCGGCTCCCGCCGGGTCTGCCTGCCGTGGAGGCTTGGGAAGCCGGAGTGGACGCTCAGGTTGCCGTTGACGGTGAAGATGAACGGCTTGCCCAGGCGTGAGGTAATGTCCACGCAATCCCACTCGTTGGTCAGGTTGGGCGCGCCGCCCGGCTCTGGGCCGAAATAGCCGATGACCGGGGTCTGCGCCGGGTACTTCGCAAGCAGTGCCTCCACGACCTGGCGCTCGCGGCGAGAGTACGCCCGGTTGAGGTGAAACGAGAAGACCCGGTGCACCACGAGGTAATCGACCATGGAAGCCGACATCTCCGCTGCCGTGGGCGAGAGCGGCTCGCCCTGCTTGATGTGACAGACGACGTCGGTCGTGCACTCAGGCAGGACGTGCTCCGACGCCCACGCGTAGGCGTCGGCCAGAGTGGTCCACCGCCCGCGGAGGTCTTCCTTCACCGGTATGCCGAACCGCTCGGCCAGTTCCGCCGTGCATGGCAGCAGGTCACGCGCGCCCGCCATGGACACAGCCACGTTGATGCCCGGCGGGAAGTCGGGATCGTAGAGCACCGCGCCGGCGGCCGCCTCCCGGTATCGGTCCAGGAGGTCGAACGGGTCGTCCACCAGTTCGCGTTCCCGCCCTTCTGCTACCTGCTCTGTCCAGGCGTCGTCGAAGTAGACGGTCGGTTCGCGCCGGTTCACCAGCCCTTGCAGCGCTCGGAGTAGAATCTGCTCCTCCCACGACAGCCCCATCAGCGAGGCAACCACCAGCTTGTTCCCCGGCGGCGGGGACTTCGGCAGCACGCTGTCGCGGGGTCGCGCGGGCACGAGGGGGTAGATGCGATCGGTCTCCTCGGGGAGAGAGCGCGCGTAGCGTCGGACCACCTCGGCCGCCGCCGCGGATAGGAGCGCCTTCTTCTCCAGCAGAGTCGCACAGGCGGTCAGAACCACCTGTAGTGCTTGCCGTGACGGCGGCGCGGGGTATCCAGCCCACATATCAACGGCGCCCCGGAACTGGTCGCAGTGGTGCTCGATCAAGCCGACGCTGTAGCCGCCCGGGTCGCCGTCCGCACCGAGGGTCGCCAGGAGCGGGAAGACACGGTCCTGAGCTGGGAGGCTGGTTTCGTCCAGCACTGCCTGGTTACCAGGCGCGACAGGTGGGAAGACGACGCCGTCGAGCCCTACCGGATCGCCACGCGGGGGCGCATACCGGAACTGCCCGTTGCTCTCGACAATCCGGAAGCCGCCCATGCCGAGGCCGTCGTGGCCGAGGTAATCGCTGACGTGGCCGGTGTCGTGCCATTGCTGCGCCGGGAGGTGGTCGAAGCCCGAGTCGGCGAGACGGTTGCGGCCCGGCTGGGCTGTTTCGACAAGCGCGAGGTCATCGCAGACGACCTCGCCGGGACGGAACACCGCCAGGCAGACGTCGATTGCGCGGGTCGCGTCCGGGGTCGTCACTTCCTCGCTGATTTCGGCCCAGTCGTTAGCGTCCGTCGGAAAGCCGGGGCCTTGCTGCCCCAGGAACTTCCCGGTTCGGTCCCAGAACCGGACGTACAGACGGTCTGCCTCGCCCCGCTCCCCGCGTCCGCGAACCCAGGCGCTCACTCGCCACCGGGTCCCCGGTTCCGCCCGGACCTTAGGCGACCACATACCGGTCCAGATTCGGTCTGCCGTGCCCGTGCGCCGGATCAGCACGCCGGGCGTGCCGTTGCGACCGTCCAGCGTGCGGGTGACAAGATCGACTTCTTCGCCAGTCGTGCTCCAACCGGCAACGCCCTTCTCCACGCACGCATGACAGAACGGGACGCCGAACGCGACGACACTGCCGCCTGCTGCTCGGAACTTGCGCAGCGCCTCGATAGCCACCAACGGGAAGGTGTTGCCGTAGAGGTGCACCAACACAGGGAACGCCTGAGCGTTGAAGCGCGCCGGATCAGCCACCGTAGCAGCATCCACAAGCGTGGCCGCGAGTCCGGCCTCCGTCAGTGCCGCCCGAACATCGTCGGGCATCAGCCCCTGCGCCCCGGCGAACACCGGGAACAGCGGCTCGTCGAAGACGGCGATGGTCCGCGGCGTCTCTGCAGCAAGGGAGGAGACGCAGAGCAGGAGGACGACGACGCAACTGGGTGGCTTTGGGGAAGTGAGCATTGAGGAAGCATTGCACGTCCCGTAGCCGATACCTCTTGCCCACCAGATCCAGCGTGTGGTTGCTCCACCGGCGCGAAGCGCAGTACAATTCCGTCACGAGCTGCCGGACGAACCGCAGCTTGCGCCGCGCTCCTGCAGGCACCTCGCATTGGGAGGGAAACCAGATGTCTGTCGCGCAAATGAAGCGGGAGGTCATCGGTCTTATGGACCGAATGCCGGAAGCCACAGTGTCAACGGTGTACGACTTCGTCCAGTTTTTGACGGAGCGCCAGGACCACGACCGTTGGGCGCACGCCCAGACACAGTCGGCCGCCTACAGGGACTGGGTGGGGGCCGACAACGACGTATACGACGAGGTATTCGCGGATGCCCCCGAAACGCGGTGAGGTGGTTCTGTGCCGCCTGCCTCTTCCTTCCACAGGGCGCACGCAGCACAAACTGCGTCCGGCAGTCGTGGTATCGAAGAACCCGAACAACCGGCGTCTGGACGACCTCATCGTGGCGCCCTGCACCTCGAACACCAGCAGGGCACATGAGGCTACCCAGTACCTGATCGAGGGCGACGAGATCGCGCGCACCGGAATCAGGACCCCGTCGGTCGTGCGCTGTGAAGCCTTGATGAGCATCCCCAAAGCCTTCGTTCTGCGCACGTTGGGTCGTCTGTCGCCAGCCGCGGAGGCCGCAGTACACGGTTGCCTGAGGGACGCGCTGGGTCTGTAGGGCCGGGGCAGAGGCTTCATCGCGGACCTGCGGGCGGAGAGCGGGACGATCAGGCAGAACGGAGAGAACCCATGTCCTCACTCATCGCCCAGTACTTCCTCAACCACCGCCTCGACCTCGACGAGATCGAGTGGCAGATGGAGGAGTTCGCGAAGCAGGGGTACCACGGCGTGTATGCTCACGCCCGACCGGGGTTGCTGACGCCCTTTATGTCCGACGAATGGTGGCAGGCGCTGGACAAGATGATGGAAGTCTGCCGGCGCGTCGGGCTGGAGTTCTGGATCTGGGACGAAGACTACTATCCCAGCGGGTTGGCCGGCGGCCGCGTGGTGTGGACGGACCCGGGTCTGATGGCGCGGGAACTCACGTTCACGATCGCCAGCGTGGAGGGCGCCCGCCCTGTCGAGGTCGACTTTGCGCCCGGCCTGCTGCTGCGCGCCTTCGCGCTGGAGGAGCACGACGACGGCACGCTGGGCCCGCCAGTCGACGTGACCCGGTTCTGCGGCACGCGGCGGCAGCGTTGGGGCGCCCGGTACCTGGCGCAGCGGGCGTACTCGCCGCTGATCGACCCGATCGGTCACCCACACTGGCGCACCTCGTTCGATGACAACCGGTTCGCGCTGGTCTGGCAGTCGCCGGCACCAGCGCGGTACACGATCTGTGCTGCCGTCCTGCAGAACCGACCGGGCGCACACCCCGACCTGCTTCGCCCGGAGGGCATCCGGTCATTCCTCGAACTGAGCTACCAGCCGTACGCCGACCGGTATCCCGCCGAAATGGGCAAGCTCCTCAAGGGGGCGTTCACCGACGAGCCCTCTCCCGGTTGCGACTGCTTCCCCTGGACGGCGCGCTTCCCGGATGAGTTCGGAGCCGACCATGGATACAGCCTCCTCGACCACCTGCCGCACCTCGCCCTCGACATCGACGAGCGGACACCCATGGTCCGGCACCACTACCGGCTGACCCAGCACCGGTTGCAGAAGGCGAACTACGTCGCGCAGATCGCCGACTGGTGCCGCGCGCACGGCATCCGGTTCGCCGGCCACCTGACACGGACCGAGTGGCTGTCGCTTGTCGCCGCCTGGTGGCCCAACGAGCTGCGGTGCTACGAGTCGATGGACATCCCGAGTTGCGACCCGCTGGGCGCCAGCGAGGGCTGGGCGGATGCCACCGCCTACCACACGGGCCTCAAGGTGGCTTCCTCTGCGGCGCACCTGTTCGGCAAGCCGCAGGCCGGCAGCGACTGTGTGGCGGTCATCGGCGACGAAGCCTCTCTGCGAGACCTGAAGTACCACTTTGACTACCAGCTGGTCCTTGGCATCAACCACTTCACAGTGCACGGGCTGAGCTACTCAGTCGACGGCCCGCGCAAGGACGAAGTGCCGCCGTCGATCTTCTACCAGCACACGCAGTGGCAGCACATGGGCGTGCTGCTGGACCACGTCAGCCGAACAGCGGAGGCGCTGACCGGCGGCCGGCACGTGTGCGAACTGGCTGTGCTCTACCCCTCCACGAGCCTCGGCTGTCAGCTCAAGCCGGGAGCCAACTGGCGCAACCTGCCGGACGAGGCGCACATCCACGCGCTGTCCGAGCAGCTCCTGAGTCACCAGCGCGACTTTGACTTCATTGACGAGGTGGCGGTCCAAGAGCAGGTAGGCGAGGACGGCTCTCTCCACACACTCGAATGCTACCGGGTGATCCTCCTGCCGCACCTGCGCTACCTCGACGCCAGGACCGCCGACGGCCTGCTCCGGTTCGCCAAGGGCGGCGGCCGCGTGATCGCCGTCGGCACCATGCCCAAGGCGATTACCGACAACTTGGCGCAGCCGCTGCGCGACTGGGCCGAGGACTGCGTCGAGTTCTGGCAGTCGGTGGACGCGCAGGCTCTACTCAGCCTCCCGGGGGTCGAGGTGACCGGAGACGGTGCGCGCGATCTGTTCGTCCTCCAGCGCGAGAAGGCCGGCGTCACGAAGACCTTCCTGTTCAACCGTCGGGAGGGCTACTTCCACGGAAGCGTGGGCAACCAGCCGGTGATGGTTGCACCGCGAAGCAGCCTGCTTCTGTCGACGGCTGACCCGGAGCGGGCCACTGCCCTGCCCCCGGCAGGCGAGGGAGCCCTGGAGCTCTCGGGCGGGTGGCGAGTTACCTTCGTGCAGAACCAGCTTCCGCTGTCGTTCTGGCACTCGTCCCCGTCCACCGGCGAGCCGCCAACTAACTTCGCCGCCGGCACCGGGTTCGACCTCATGCGGCGAGAAGCCGACCCCGCAGGCGCGGGCGACAACGCCGTCCGGTACGACTGTCGCTTCATGCTGACCGGGCAGATTCCGGACGCGCGGATGGTCATCGAGGACAGCACCGTCACCGGCGACTTCCAGGTCTACGTCAACGGCATCCCAATCAACGGCTGGAACCGAGCTGTGGTTTTCGACTGCCGCAACCTCGAAGCTCCGGTCGGGCACGCCCTGCGGACCGGCTCAACGCCCACGCTGAACGTGGTGACGGTGACGGCCGCAGGACCCGGCCGTGGCCTTCATGAGGTCCCCTACCTCTACGGCTCGTTCGCGTGCGAATACCGGTACGGACACCTCTCATTCCCATTCCTCAAGGGGCGCTCCGGCCAGTTCTGTCTGGACACGCTGCTGCCCTGGGACACGCTGGGCTACCCGACGTTCTCCGGTTCCGCGACCTACCGGCGCGAGTTCCGCATTGAGGAACCAGGCGACTACCTGCTCGACCTGGGCCGGGTTGAGGATTGTGTCGCCGTCAGCTTGGACGAACAGCCTGCAGCCGTGCTGCCGTGGCTGCCCTACCGCTGCGTCTTGCCCGGTCTCACGCCCGGCATTCACGAGCTGAGCCTCGAAGTCAGCAACCCACCCGCCAACCGGAACCGAGCGGCGGGGCTTGTGGCTGGGTTGCTGGGGCCGGTCAGAATTGAGCCGTTCTGACGCCGACCCGGTCGGCCGAGGCGACACGCCGCTGGGCGGTAACCAGCCGGTGAGGTACAATGCAGGTGAACAGCGTTGGCTGTCCCTCCTTGGGAGCGCTCCTGCAGTGGACATCAGCGAGATCATCTGGCTTCCGGTCGTCGAAGACAAGCTGGCCTCAAAGCACCGCCTGAGCACGGATGAGGCGGAGGAAGCATTCGCCAGCAACCCGCTGATCACGTTCATCGAGAGGGGGAGGGTGCAGGGCGAGGACGTGTACGCAGCTTGGGGACGCACTGACGCAGGACGCTACGTGGTTGCGTTCTTCATCTGGAAGCTTGCGGGAGACGCGCTCGTCCTCAGTGCGCGAGACATGACTGATAAGGAACGACGCTACTATGCCAGGACGCACGGCTAAGCGCGACCCAATCCCTGAGGACTTCGGCACGCTGGAGGCGTTCTGGGATTTCTGGGACAGCCACAGTCTGGCCGACTACGAAGACCATTTGAGGCCGGTCGAGTGTCAGGTGAATCTGCTTCGACGCAGTCGGATGGTGCCGGTGGAGCCAGGGCTGCTGGGCGAGGTCGCCGCCTACGCCCGGACGCGGGGCGTATCCTGTGAGACGCTGGTGAACCTGTGGCTGCGGGAAGCCGTCAGTGCCCGCCCCAGGAAGGACGCCTTAGGCGAGCATCGTGGCTCGACATGGACCGCGGAGGTCGCCGCAGGCTGAGGCACTCCGTGGCGTCGGCGCCAGTGGCGCGGCGGAGAGAGCCTCTCTCTCTGCGGCTCACGCAACCTCCCCAGCACACCTGAACCCCACAGCCTCATTCCTGACATCCGGGTAGCTCCAACTGCGGTCGGTCAGCCGCAGGTCCTCCAGGCAGTTGCTCTTCCAGGAGCCGCCACGCAGAACGCGCGACCAGCCGAGGTCAGGACCGCGTGGGTTCTCGCGCGGGGAGTTGCCGTAGTATTCCGGGTCGGCCCAGTCTGCGCACCACTCCCAGACCTGCCCGAGCATGTCGTGACAGCCTCTCGGTCTCGGAGTGCATGAGGTTCCCTCCTGGTGTACGTCGAGAGCGCTGTCTCTCTCAGCGCAAGCCGCACCACGCCCACGTCTTCTTGGCAGCGCCCTTCACGGCCTGCCATCTCAATCCGGCTGCGAGTTGCTGTTCGGTCACGCGCAACTGGAACCGCCCCGCACCGTCAACGGGTACCGGCTTGCCGTTGACCGTCACCTTCGTCCCAGCTTCGGCGTAGCCGGCGACAGCCAGGTTAGCGTCCGCTCGGATCGGGTACGCGATGACGGCTGGCGCTGTTGTGGCTGCCTCCAACTCATTGCCGACGATCTCGCGGATCGCCTCGACGCGCGCCACGCTGGTGGTCGAGGTGGTGAGATCGAGCATGACCGGCGCGATGTACGCGGCGCGCGCCTTCGCTACGAGGTCTGTTCCCTTCGCCGTTGCCGACAGCTTGGACAGTGCCCGCCGCCAGGCTGCGGTCAGCTCAGTGAGCGTGTCGAAATCCTCCACGCCCTGACGGATGAGCAGGAGTCGCAAGGCGGGAACCAGCGGTCCTTTGCCGTCGAGGGCCGGGTAGAAGAGCGACGCCTGCCCCGCTTGGTAGTGGTACAGCCCCTTGCCGTCCCGCCCCACGGCGACCGGCGCCGAGGTGGGGTTCTCCCACGGGTTGATCTTGTTCCACCAGCACGAGTTCCACAGCAAGCCGCCCGCCGCGTCCACGCGCAAGGCACGCCACATGTACAGCCTGTGCGCAAGCGGCGACGCCTCGATGGCAGCAGTCATGTTGTAGACCCAAACCTCGTCCCCCGCTTTGCGGCGTTCAGCAATGAGGTCGGGCTGGAGCGAAGAGCTCGGGATGATCCACGCGGTCACCTTTCCCCACAGCGGCTTCCCCGTGGCCGGGTCAGTGGTCATCAGCGTCTTCAGGTCGGGCGCGCCCTGGTGGATGAGGTCGCAGAGCCGGGCGATCTTGTCCATGTAGTCGGATTCCGGCTCGTCATACGGGTAAACGTATGCCTTGTCCAGTAGCCCTGCTCGCCGAAGTCGCTCGGCGACCTGGCGATTGAGTTCCACATACGGCGCGTCAAACCCGGGATCCGCGAGCGCCTCAAACCCGACGAACTTGAGCCGAGGCTTCCACCCCTCGCCGCAGCCCCCGCCGAACATCGGGCCCAGGGTCAGCGCTGTGGCTCGGTACTCCTTCGCAGCCGCAATTATCCGGTCGAAGCGCGTCCAGTCGACCTCCAGTTTGCCGTCTTTCAGCGATGGCGTCGGCCACAGCGCCACGTTGAACCCGCTCAGCCGGTGCTGAGACAGCGCGTCCCATGCCAGCCGGTAGGCGCCCTCCTCGGACATGCCGGGGTAGTACTGCCGAATGAGCGATGCCGAGACCAGCACCATCGAGCGGTAGTGCGGGACTGCAGGCAAGTCGAAGCCCCACCGTCGCAGCCGCAACGGAACGGTGGCAATGTCTTTTCCGCCCGAGAGCACGGTAACGCTCGATTTGTACTCGCCAGGCTTGCTTCCGGCCGGCGGCGCCCACTCGATCCAGAAGAGCGCGCTCTTGCCCGGCGCGACCGGCTCCGGTTCGGTGGCTTCCACTAATGGGTCGGGCGTCGGTCCCAGCGGGAACGACTTGTCCCGAACTTCCTGGACGGGCACACAGCGAGCGACACGGCAGGTCAAGGCGCTTGTCGGCATCGTACCGGGGCCTGTCGCCGGGGAGAACTGCAGAGAGACGGGTGCCAGCTCGCGAGTCGGGGTGACGACGAGCTGGAAGACATCGTGACCGTTCCCCGGTGCCGTCAGCGAGATGGCGGCCGTCTCAGTAGCGTCGTGGGGCACCGGCGTCTGCGGGTAGACCCGGACCTCGGGCCGGTCGCCCCAGACCACGCATGGGTCAGTCTGCGCAAGACGCTGCGCCGTCCTCGACGACACGTCGTCCCACGGATGGTCGCGCCGGTAGAGGGCTTCGAGCGCCGGGGGCAGCTTCTCCCACACGCCCACTTCGTCCCACCAGGAGATGCCCACCTCGTCCTGGGAGGTCTGCATGGTGAGCACGGGGTGGAGAGACGTCTCGCCGGGCTGCGTCCGGTACTGGGCCAGGCAGAGCGCCCAGCCGAGGGCACCGCGCCGATCCGTCTGCGGGAAGACCCGCTGCGCGAGGTTCGTCTGCAAGAAGAGATACGTTCGACTGCTGAGCGGCTGCTCCGCCTTGAACCACCAAGTGACCCAGTAGCTCGTCTCCGGCTTGACGGCGAGGTTGGTCGCCGCGCACGTCGTCCACGTGTTCGGCGTGCCGACCAGCCGCAGGCAGTGCTTGCCCTCGTGCGCGCCGTCGGTCTCGACGAAGGCCGTCTTCCCCACCTTGCCGAACTCGCCGCGCCCCCAGTCGGCGAAGAACCCCTGCTCGCCGAGCTGCTCGAAACTGGGGTTGGCCAGCAGGTTCCCTTGAGCACCGGCGCAGGCGGCGAGCAGCGCCAGCCACCCCACGCAGCAAGCGAAGCACTTCGGCGACGAATGGTGGTCAGTCACGACGTTCCCTCCGGATCCCTTCGTCGGCGAAGTACCGGCGCAGGCTGAATCCGGAGTACGTATTGTCCCACGCCGCGAGGAATCCTCCCGTCCCCGACGCTACCGCCGCCGCTCCGTCACGCTGCCTTCTGCTGGACGACGTGGTCGTAGCGGTGGGTCGGGTTCGGGGGTGACGGGCTGAAACACTGCATGTTCCGGATGCCAGCCTCGACGTTCCCGGAGGCGGCGATCCGCGCCGTGCATTTCTCGACAAGCGCCCGGAGTTCGCTCGGAGCCAAGTGCACGCGCGCATTGAGGGTCAGCACCGCGTGCTCTTCCGGCTCGAGTTCGTCGCCGCTGAAAGTGGGTGCCCCCTCGAGGGCCACTACATTCGCGACCAGCGTGCCAGACCCAGTGGCAACCAGGAGCTTGACGTGGGCGATCTCCGCGTCGCGGCTCTTCAGTTCTTCCTGCAGGTCGCCCAGCATCTGCGTCGCCAGTTGGCGCGAGTCGAACGGAGTCTCTGCCCGAAGCACGAGCGTGGCGTTCAGCCACCCGAGCACTGCCTCCGCGTCCGCGTAACGCTCGTAATCGATGTCCAGCAGTCGCTCGCCGGCGCGGTCTTCGGTGAGCACGAGGTCCAACCACTCGCCGACGCCGGTGCCCTCTTTGAAGGAGACCGGGCAAACAGGGGTGTCTGGGAAGCGAGCCTCCAGCTCGCCGACAAGCGCGGCGAGCGCTTCGGCGGACAGCAAGTCGGTCTTGTTGAGCAGGATCCGGTCCGCCTCTTCGAGCTGCTTCCGGAAGAGATAGGCGACATTCTCCGGCAGCGTCGTGTCCTCCGTACGGAGCAGCAGCTTCCGCGCTCTCGCGGGATCGACCAGCACCGAGAACGGCGCCATGCGGAACCAGTCCCCGTAGAGATCCTTCAGTGGCTGGAAGACCGTCGCGGAGATATCCGTGCAGCTACCTACCGGCTCGCCGAGGAGCACGTCGGGCTGCTGCGCCAGAATCCGGTCGGCAGCACCCACCAAGTCGTTGAACCGGCAGCAGAAACACCCGCCCGGAATCTCCTCGACGCTCAACTGCTGCGCGCGCGCAAGCCCGGTGTCCACCAAGTCCTCTGCCTGGTCGTTGGTGATCAGACCTACCCGTTTGCCTCGCTCAGCAAGCCTCTTCGCAGTCTCGATCAGCGCAGTCGTCTTCCCCGCGCCGAGGAACCCACCGATCATGATGAAGCGCACATCCTGTGCCATTGCCTACCTCCTTGCAGTGCCGCCCCTTTGCGGTCTATGGTGACGCGTGCCGCACCGGAAGTCAGGAAGGCTTGCTGCAGAATGCGATTCCCGTCACTGCACGCGCACGCTGACGTTGCTCTGGCGAGGTCCCTACAGCCACTTCAGCCGGCGGAAGACCACCATCACGACGGACGCCAGCACAGCGGAGCCGCCCATGACAATGGCGAAGGCGTGCGGATACGGACCCAGCGGCAGCTTCACGTTCATGCCGTAGATGCTGGCGATCAAGGTGGGCAGCGCCAGAACGATGGTGATCGAGGTCAGGAACTTCATCACCACGTTCAGGTTGTTCGAGATGATCGAGGCGAACGCGTCCATCATCTGACTGAGAATGCCGCTGGCGATGTTGGTCATCTCGACGGCCTGGCCGATCTCCGTCAGGGCGTCGTCCAACAGTTCCTCGTCGTCGGGGTACATCTGGAACAGCGTGCCGCGCTGAAGCCGTCCCATCATCAGCTCGTTCGCTCGGAGCGCGGTGGTGAAGTACGTCAGCGACTTCTGGTACTTCAGCAGGGCGAGCACCTCCCGGTTCCCCAGGGAGGCCTGGAGCTGGTCCTCCAAGAGGTCCACATCCTTGTTGATGGCGCGCAGGCACTGGAGGAAGCGTTTGGCGGCGATCAGGAAGAGCAGCAGGAAGAGCTGGTTCCGCTTCGCCGTGTTCAGGCTGCGCGAGCGGGTCCGGATCAACTCCTCCGGGACCCCGCTGGCGACCTTGCAGACGGTGATGATGACCCGATCGGTGATGACGATCCCCAGCGGGATAGTGGTGTAGGGAACGTCCGCGCTATCGCCCGAGGAGTACGGCGCTCGGAGGATGGTCAGCAACGCGCTGTCTTCCTTCTCGATGCGTGCCCGCTCGTCCGGGTCCAGCGGGTTGGTCAGGTAGTCGGCGGGAATGCCGTACGCACGTTGCAGTTCGGCGATCTCTTCCGCGCTGGGATCAACCAGGTTGACCCAGCATCCGTCAGTGAGCTGCTGGAGTTCCTCCAGCCCTCGGTCGGTGTTCCCGAGGGTGGTAATCATCGGGCTCACCCTCCAAGTGCAGTCTCGTCATCTCTTGCTCACTCCTTTCCGTTCTCCCAGGTTCTCCACCTGTGCGCGAGGGCGTTGCGTGCGGCATCGTGGCGGCGCGCACGCAATGGAGGCCCGTTTGGGTCGGCCGAGGGGATCTTTGATAGAGAGGCTTCAAAACAGTTGCCGCTCCGTTCATCGGTCGGGCTGCCTGCGGGAACGGAGGTCGTGTCAGCGCGGGTCTGCTCCGCTGTGCAGCCATGTCGCTGCGGGTAGCCACCACTTCGGCGGGAAGGTGTTCGCGGAGCCGGCGGCAGCGATCTTCAGCAACTCCGGCACGGTGACGAACCGGTACCCGCGCTCCGCCAGCTCCGCGATGATCAGTCGGGTAGCGGTCACGTCTTTGGCTCGCGCCGGGCTTCTCCCGTCGTGCGCCAGGATGATGGCGCCCGGCCGGAGGCGCTGCAGCACTCGCTGCGCCATGTCTTCCGGCGTCGGCGCATCGTGGTGGTCGGCACAGACGGTCCACAGGATGGTCTGGTAACCTTGCTCGGCTGCAATGGTGAAAACCGTTGCATCGATCAGCCCGCGCGGCGGTCGGAACAGGTGCGTCCTCTTTCCGCTCATCCGCTCGATGACGTTTTAGCACAGGTCCAACTCATTGGTTACTGTTGCTTCGGTCACCGCTTCGATGTCGGCCGGGTGGGTGTAGGTATGGTTGCCAATCACGTGCCCGCGTGCCACCACCCGCTGAACAATGCCGGGGTACTTCTCCATACGCTGGCCGATCATGAAGAAGGTGCCCTTCGCGTGGTGTTCCTCGAGGAGGTCCAGAATCTGAGGCGTGAACGTCGGGTGCGGGCCGTCATCGAAGGTCAGGGCCACCACCCGGTCCCGGCACGCCACTGAGTGAACCACGCTCCCCCAGAGCGGTGCGCCCGGCTGCGTTCTCCGGGCCAGCAGCACTACGATGGCCGCGACCAGCACGAACTCGAAGAGGGTGCGGAGAACGCCCAAGCGCTTCATGGACCTGTCGTCCCTCGCGGGGCCCTGTTCGGCGCAGTCCGTCGGTCCGGGTAGCCGGGGACCGCGGGGACAAGCAGAAGTGGCACGTGCGACAAGCTCGATACCTTGGGCGCGACGCTGGCGGACCAGAACGCCTCCATGCCTGCCTTGGCATGGGTGCCCAACACCACCAGATCCGCCTCGACTTCCGCGGCCGTGCGCGCGATCAAAGTGCCGGCATCGCCTCGTTGCTTTGCCGGAGCCTTCTTTGCGGACTTGCTCATGGGTCCACCGTCACCTGTGTGCCTGCATCTCGTCGAGCGTCACAAACCGGTACCCGCGCGACTTGAGCGCCTCGATCAGCCCTGGGAGCGCGTCGAGGGTCGCTTGGCGACCGTCATGCAGCAAAAAGACGCCTCCCGGCGTGGCGTGGCTCAGCAGGCGCCGCTGGATCGCTCCGGCGCTCGCATTGGCGCAGTCGCGGGAGTTCACCGTCCAGAACACGGTGGAGTACCCCAACGCCGCCGCCACCTGGCCCACGCGCGCGGAGTAGTCGCCGCCCGGCGGCCGAAAGAACCGGGGCGCGGCCCCCGTGATCTCTGCCAGCACATTGCCGCACGCCTTCAGCTCCACCGCCACCGTCGCGCTGGGCAGGCGGTTGAGGTTCAGGTGGTGGTAGGTGTGGTTGCCGACCGTGTGCCCCGAAGCGAGCTCCGCCCGGACCAGGTCTGGGTACTCCTCCGCCATGCGCCCAACCACGAAGAACGTTGCCTCCACTTTGCACTCCGCGAGAACGGTCAACAGCCGGGGCGTATAATCCGGGTGCGGGCCGTCGTCGAAGGTGAGCGCGATCTCCTTGCGTTTGGAGTCCCCGTGGCGCACCAGGTTCAGCCGCCCGGCCTTCGCCAGTTCCGCCGCGCGCCGGGTCAGGAGGGGCATGACCGACTGACGCACGGACTCCTGGGCGTTCAACCAGTGCGCGCTGAGAAGGTTTCCCCCCGCCCCGACGGAAGCCAGCGGGGGAGCAGGCCCTTGGGCGCAAGAGCACAGCACCAGCCCTCGCAGAGAGATCGAAGCGACGAGCACGAGCAGCAGCGTCGGAAGGAAGGTCGCTGGTGGCTGTATGGGTCCGGCGGTCCGAGCAGTAGCGGCTGACAAAGGGTGTCTCCCGGAGTAGTATTGTCATTATGATCGCTTCCGGTCTCGCGTGGCGCGGAGCGCGTCGGCGGCTATCTGCTCCCCAGTTCCAGGCGCGTGTGCCGCGCCAACTCCTCCACCATCTCCGTCTGGATCTGCTGAATCTCCAGGAGGTGCTGCCACTGATGGGTCAAGAGTTGGTCCATCTTGGCGTCAATGGCGCGGATTTCCAGTTCGGCTTTGAGGTTGATCTGGTAGTCGTTCTCCGACCGCAGCCGGTCGCGGGCTTCCTGGCGGTTCTGGCTCATCATGATGACCGGCGCCTGGATGGAGGCGAGGCACGAGAGGCAGAGGTTGAGCAGGATGTAGGGGAAGGGATCGAAGGGCTTGTGCAGGAGGTGGATTGAGTTGAGGGCGATCCAGAGAGCCAGCACGGCGCCGAAGCTGCCCATGAACGCCCAGCTCCCGCCGAACTCGGCCACTTTGTCCGCCACGCGCTGACCGAACGTGGCTTGTTCCTCGAACTCCTCGGCGACATTGCTGGCAACCACGTCGCCTTTGCGCAGCGCTTTGATGACTCCCGCTTCCAGCTCGTCAAGCTCGCCTTTCTCCGCTTCGAGCAGGTCCTCGACGTGCTCGGTGCGGAAGTGGTTCAGGTCGTCGGAACAGATGTACCCGTCCGGATTCCAGTCGGGATGTGCTGCCTGAATTGTCGCCACCACGGAGTCGCGTACCATGTCGGCGGGGAACATCGCCGTCCCCGGCTTGCGTTGGTGGCAGAGCTGACACTCGAGCAACTGGGTCTCGCGCTTCTTCTTCAATGCGGTCCTCCTCTGCTGCGGCCCCGACTCACTTCGTGGGCTTCGCTGGCACCGTCACGAACCGGTATGCCTGCGTTGGTCGTCAGTTCTTCTGGAGCCAACAGCAGCCCCGTCTTTTCTCGAAACCCCGCCGGGACGGGAGCGTGGGGCGCCCTCAGTTCCGACCGCGCTTCTGGAAGAGGTCTCTGAGGTGGTCGGTCACCGGGTTGCCGCCGGAGTCGGCGCTTACGATGGCAAACGCCGCCCCCGGTAGGCTGGCGGCGTCGGCGTACACCAGGTAGCGTGGCAACCACGTGGGGTGGAACTTCTCTTTGAACTGGTGCAGCCCCTTGAAGCTGTAGAACTGGTTGAGGTGCTCGTAGATAAAGTGCATCGCTCGCTCGGCAGTCGGGTCACCGGGGTCCTCGCCCACCCCAGCCAGCGGGCTGAGTCCCAGGTTGAAGGAGTCGTAGCCTTGCTCCCGCGCCCACTGCATCAAGCTGACGAACAGGAAGTCCATGGTGCCGGGCTCGGGGTCGTTGCGGCGGCGCATGAGGTCACAGGTGAGCTCGTTGCGTTGGTACTCCGACACCAGATTGGCGAAGGCGGTGACGGCTCCCTCGGGGGAGTGGACGGCCATGGCGGGACCGTTCCGGAGGTAGTCCTCGTCAAACCAGCCGAGGGAAAACCGTTTCTCGCTGCCATGCATCATGTTCAGCCATTCATCGCTGACCGACCGCAGCTCCTCCAGCAGCGCGTCGGCGAGTGGCGGCTGGTGCACCTGCGCCGAGTAGCCGCGCTTGGTGAGCCGGTTCACAGCCGCGCGGAGCGCCTTCGCCTGCTTGCCCTCCAACGAGAACTCCTTCAACTCGACGATCGCCTCGTGGCCGACGCGCAGCGTCAGGAAGCCGGCTGCCTGGTAGTGCTCCAGGTACTCCGAGAGTGTCTGGTAGAAGGCAGGCTTCCAGTCGTTCCGGGCGCAGTGTCCCTTGAACGCTTCGATGGCCGCAGGCGCGTCTTCTGACGGGCCAATGACATCACCCAGCGCCACTGCGTTCCCGCTTCGCACGGCGTAGGCGAGGACCGAGCCGCCCGGCGTGAAGAAGTACGCCTTGTCGGCGAAGAGGGTGAACCGGGCGAGCGAGGAGCGCCCGTAGACCCGCACGATCGCTTCCGCCCGGGCCCGCTCCTCCCGCGTCGCCGGACCGCGCAACAGCACCGGGCGCAGGAGGGACACCAGCGCGTAAGCGAGGGTGGCGGCGCCCACCGCGTAGATCGAGTCGGCGAAATAGCGGCCGAATCCAGTCACCGGCTCCAACCCCGGGTTGTACAGCTCCGCAAACATCCGGACCGTCTGCCGGAGTGCCGCCATCAGGTTGAAGCTCACGCTGAAGTGCCGATCCAACAGGTAGAAGCCACCGGTGCCGTATGCCAGCGTGAACAACAGCGCCGCGCCCAGCACGACGATGCCATTCCTCACCGACGGCGGGTCGGACCGCGCCCAGAAGTACGGCCGGAGCGCCAGCAGCCAGGCAAGGAGCGCTGCCGCCAACAGCGCTTCCTCGTAGTCCAGTCCCTTGAGCAGGTGGCTCGCCACCGAGACGACCAGCACGGCGACGGTGACGCTCCACGCCACCCGTTTGCGCCGGCACAGACTGCGGGAAAGCAGCAGCAGCGCGAACCCGGCCAGCGTGGCGGTCAGGTGACTGCGGTGGCGAACCTCCAGCGGCGAGAACCGGTCCAACAAGGCCAGGCGGTGCGCGAGAGCGGGCGTCAGGGACGAGCAAACGTTCACGACGCCCATCAGCCCGGCCAGCAGGGCGACGGTCCGGACGCTCCAGCTCTCCCACTGCCAGCGGCGCTTCGCCTGGAACGACTTCACTCGGCGGAGCATGACGAACCCCACGGCCACCGGGAGCCAGAGGGCCAGGCCGCGAAACGCCAGGGAAATCACCGTCGCCGTCGCCGCCGGCACGCCCAGCGACGTGTACACCAGCGCCATGATCCCCTCCACCACCCCGACGCCCTGCGGAGTGAACGAGACGATCCAGAACAAGACGCCCATCGCGAATCCCGCCACCAGCACGCCGAACGCCACGGGTTGGTGATACGCGCGGAACAGGGCGCCCAGGCACGCGAGGTCCAGCAACAGCCCGACCAGCGCGGCGGCAGTGGCCAGGATGGCGGGGAGTGGCCGGGAGGCGACGGCGCCCGCGGCAGCGGCGAACTCGTGGGCGCTGCGGGCTGTCCAGTCATCCGTCAGTGGCGGCGCCTTCTTGATCCAACCGGCCGCCCGGTTGACCGTGTTTTGCAGCCAGGAGAGCAACCGGCGGAGCAGCACCGGTCGCCAGAAGCCCAGCGCCAGGACGCCCCCCAGAGCTACCGTCCCTGCCAGCAGCAGCAACGCGGCGACCACCTCGTACGACTTGAGGTCGTGCCGCAGGAACAGGTAGACCATGCCCGCGATCAGGACCGCCCCAAACGACACGAAGTCAACGATCTGCGCCACCACCAGGCCCGCTGCAGTCCTGGCGGGAGACTCCCCTCGCTGACCGGCTTCGTCCACGAACACCGCGGCCCCCGCGGCCGACGTCGCCAGCCTGAGGAAGGTCGCCGCGAACACCACCGGCAGGAGTTCCCACAACCGGCTCTTCACCCCGACCGTGGCGAAGGAGAGCTGGTACATCCCCGCAAAGAAAAGGAAGTACGCCAACTGTAGCGCCGCCGCCACCACCACCCAGGAGAGCTGTCCGCGCGCCAGCGTCTGGCTCAGCTTCTCCAGCTCGGTCAGCCGGCTGACGGCGATTCACACCGCGGCGATGATCAGCAGGCCGAAGGCGACACGGCGCGTCGCGGAAGGGAGCCTCCTCGGGAGGAAGTGGGTGGGCTCAAGGCTGGGCGAGTGGTGGGAGCGGGTGGCGCACCTGCTGCGGCGACCCAGCGCCGCAACCCCGGCTGCCGCGCTTCCGCTTGGCGGCCCCCGGGGTTGCGACCCCAGTTCGCCGACAGGAACCGGAGCACGTCCGGTACATGGCTTCGCCACGTGTCCCAGGTGTGACTCCCGCTGTCCCACTCGTGGTACTCGTGCGGGAGGTGGCGCCGAGTAAGCAGGTCGCGCAGTTGCCGAGTCTCCCGGATGTAACGGATCTCCCGCCCTCGGATCCCGACGTCCAGGTACACGCGAACGTCCGGGAGCGGCACGCTGCCCAGATAGTCCAGCGGGCTGTTCCGGCGGAGGAACTCCTTGTCGGTGCCCCAGATCCCCGGGCTCCGGGAGTCGCGCTCGGCCCGGTACACGCCGCTGCTGCTCACCAGCAGGCCGAACACGTCCGGATGCTTGAGGCCCAGGTTGATGCCGCCGAAACCACCGGCGGAGATCCCGCCGATCCCGCGGTGCCACTTGTCGGGAATCGTCCGGTAGGTTCGGTCCACGTGTTCCACGAGGTCGTGGACGAGGAAGTCCGCCATGTCACACGAGCCGTTTCTGGCGTTCACGTACTCGCTGTCCCCCTGGAATCCCTTGCCGCGGCCGCTGGGGATGATGAGGATCAACTCGGCGATCTGCTTGCGCCGGATCATCTCGTCGGTCTGCCGGTCGATCCGCCCGTACCGCAGCCAGTCAAGGGCCTTGCCCCACGGCATGCCGTGCAGGCAATAGTAGACCGGGTACCGCTCCCCGGCCCGTTGGCGACGGCTGTACGACGGTGGCAGATAGATATAGTAGGATCGCTTCTCATGCAGCGCCCGACTGTCGAACGAGCGCAGTTCTGTCGTGCCTGCCATCTTCGCCCCAAAGACCTGCTCCCACACGAAGCGGACATCCTGGCGCACGAAATCGACCTGCCAGGCGGCGACGCCCACCAGGACGACGGCCGCCAAGACAATCGCGCGACGGCGTCGCTTGCGGGGCGGCTTGGCGTCGTTCAGGAAACCGGCCTGCCGAGTTGCCACTCAGGCACGGGCCTTCCGCAGCGCCGCCTGAACCATCAGGAACCGACCGACGTTGTCCAGGGACACCATGCCCAACAGATGCCCGTCGCGAACGACCGGCAGGGCGTGGCACTCGCAGGTCTGCAGGCGGCCGAAGACCGTCTCCATCATCTCTGCGGGGTCGGCGGTCTCGAACGTTCGGTACATCGCGTCGGTGACCAGCGCCTGCTGACCTCGTTCGGCCAAGGCCCGCATCAACTCGCTCCGCGTCAGCACGCCCACCAAGCGGTCACCGTCGGCAACGGGGAAATCCTGCTGGGCGCCGCCGAGTACGTGCTGGATGGCGCGTTCCAGCGTGTCCCCAGGCGCCAGCGTCCGGAGGTCGGTGGTCATCGCCCGGCTGATGGGAATGCCGCCCAGCGCCGCCTTCATCTGCACCATCGCGGCTTCCTGCTGCGCGCCCGTCCACACGAAGAACGCGATGAACAGCAGGAACGGGTTGGCGAACAGACCGACGAAGCCGAAGAACAGCGCCATCGCCTGCCCGACACTGGCGGCGATCTGCGTGGCGTGGACATAGTCCATACGGGTCGCCAGCGCGGCCCGTAGAACGCGGCCGCCGTCCATGGGGAAGGCGGGGAGCAGGTTGAACCCGGCCAGGGCCACATTCACCCACAGCAACTTCGTCAGCAGCGCCCCCCCGACCAGCGTCAGCCCGGTGAACGCAGTAGCGCCCTTCATGAGGGTGAGAATGACGAACAGGCCCGCCCCCAGCACGACGTTCACCGCCGGTCCGGCGAGGCTCACCAGCAGTTCCTGCTTCGGGTCCTCGGGCATCCGCTCCAGACGGGCCATGCCGCCGATGGGCAGCAGGGTGATGTCGCGGGTGGCAATGCCGAACCGCTTGGCCATCAGCGCGTGGCCCAGCTCATGCAGGACGACGATGGCAAAGAGCGTCACCACAAACAGCAACCCGCTCATCGCAGCAGCGACGCTGTGCCCGCTCATCAGGTGGCTTAGCGCCACCCACGCAAGCAGCATGAGAAACGTGCCATGCACGTAGATCCCAATGCCGGACAGTTCGCCTATCTTCCAGGACCATTTCATCGGGCGCTCCCTCTCAGTAGCCACTGCCTGGCGCGCCGACACCGTGGGGCCGGTGTCGGCGCGATGGCTCTGCCGGATCCGGAGCGCCTCCGGCCCGGCGTCCTGTGCCACACTCGCTACGCAACGACTTTGATGCAGTTATGCGAACCGTAGTCGTTGGGCACTTCCTCATCGCAGTTGGGGTCATTGACCCACTCGCCGTCGATGAGGAAGCGGTATGCGTACCGTCCAGGCGCCAGTGTGACGGTCGTCTTCCACACCCCCTTGGCATCCTTCTTCAGCGGCCGTGCAGTATCGGACCAATCGTTGAAGTCAGCAACAAGCATGACTTGTTGGGCCTCCGGCGCGCACGCCTTGAATGGCACCCGCTTCTTCTTCACAGTTGGCGAACTGCTTTCATCGCGCAAATCCCTCCCTTCGTTCGGTTTCTTGCCCGTAAACGGAGCCGTTCCGTGATCGGCCCGCCTCTATTGGAGAGTGTGACACAGGCCCCCAGTGCTGCGTAGGGCGCAGCGCCGACGCGCCGAGGGCGAGCCACCACCGCAGCGGAGCCACGAAAAAGCCCTCCCGTCGGCGCCGCGGGGCGGCGCAAACGGAAGGGCTGTGAAACCACGCTACCAGCCGTCTTCGCTCGCCGGCCCGACGGAGGCAGCAGACTTAGAACCGCTGGTTGTAGCTGACGCCCACCCGGTGGTGAGTGGTGTTGTCTAAGTGCACCAGCCCGAAGTCGGCAGTGAGCTTGTCGGTGAGGTGGGCGCGGATGCCGGCGTTCTTCGAGTTGTTGAAGTGCTCGCCCAGCACACTGACGTACTTCCCGAGCTTCAGCTCGAGCCCGACGAAGAAGTTGCTGTCGACCCCGCCGATGAGACCGAAATGGCCGTCGAGGCTGATGTCGCGGAAGTGGCGGAGCGCCTGGAGCGTGCGCGGGTCTGCGTCGGACTCGATGGCTTTGCGGTGAATCAGGTTCTTGCTGGCGACGCCGTAGACCAGCGTCTTGTTCTCGTTCGTCGCGTCGATGACGCCCATGGCGATGCTGGCGTCCTCCGCCTTGACCTTGGGCATGGCGTACTTGAGGTTGACGCGCGTGTCGGTCATGATGGGCGTACCGGTCTTGGTGTGGTCCAGCCCGATCTCGAGCCCGTCAACAGCGCCGAAGTTCACGGAGTACTGGTTCGTGTCAGAGATGTCGTGCAGCTTGGCGTAGGCGGCCACGTTCCACAGCTCTTTCCCAACGGTCTCGGCCGTCGGCACAACAATCAGACCGGTGTACCCGAAATAGGACGGGTCTGCCGAGACGCCTGCCGTCAGCAATCCCAACAACACCATCCCCCCGAGCATTACGCTTCTTGCTACCTTCACTGCACGACCTCCATGAGTGTTGACTGTACCTGTTGGCACGTCTGTGAATTGGGCCGTTCTCTCTGCGCCACGCTAACTTGGGCTTCAGGACCTGCCGGAACGGCGGAAGGCGAGGTTCCCATTGCTCGCGGCCCAACAGATTATGACACGCTGTGCGGTCGAGTGTCAAATGAGTGTGGCGAAGAGTCAGTTGCTGTCGTCCTTTTCGGCCTCCGTCAGCCCCCGGTCCGCCGGAGTGGGCGCGACCCTCTCCGGCGCCCCGGCAAGCGACGGGAGCGCCGCGAGGGGCGTCTGCCCCTGTCCGCGCACGTAGAGATTCCGCACCGGGTAGTTGATCTCGATGCCCTCTTCCCTGAACCGGCGGAACAACGCCTTGATGAACTCGTGGGCCAACAGGTACTGGGCGCCACGATCCTTGACCCGCAGGACCACCACGAAGTTGATGTTGGAGTCACCGAACTCCTTGAAGCGCACCGCCGGTTCCCAGTCCAGCGCGCTCCCCTCGACGCGCGCCAGAGTCTCCACGGCGACCTCGACGGCGACCTGCTCTACGTGGTCCAAGTCGCTCTCGTAGCTGACTCCGCAGGAGACCTAGACGGATTGCTCCTGGGCCGGCAGGTTCTCGTTGGTGACCACCGCCTCGCTCAGCTTGGAGTTGGGGATCACGATCATGTTGTTGGCGTAGGGGCGGATCTTGGTGTTGCGCCAGCCGATGTCGTCGATGAACCCCGCTTCCCCCGAGTCGAGCGACACGAAGTCTCCCGGCTTGATTGAGCGGTCCATCATGATGTAGAACCCAGCAAAGAGGTTCTTGAGCGTGTCCTGAAGCGCCAGGGCCACCGCGAGGCTGGCAACCCCGAGACTGGCGAGGATCGGGGTGATCTTGAGCCCCAACTGGCTGAAGATGAACGTGATGCCCAGCGCCAGCAGCACGAGGTTGCCGGCCTTGCGCCCGAGCAACACCGCCGGCACAGCGTCGGTGCGCTCCTGCTCCGCTGCCAGGGCGAGGTAGTGGGTGGTCAGCCCCGTGGTCCGCCGCAGCACCGCGTAGGTTGCCAGCGCCGCCAGCGCGCCGTGGGAGAGCCGCCCAACCAGGACTTGGTGGGCCGCTCCCGCGCACAGGCCAGCGCCGTAGCCCAGCGGGATCAGCACCCCCCAGAGCACCACCGGCGTGGCGCTGACGCGAGCAAGTGCCTCATGCCAGCCGCCGCCGAGGTAGCGCAGTGGCCGAAGCAGCCACGGCACCGCCACCGCAGAGACCCCCCCCAGCGCAGTACCCAGCGACAAAGCGAGGCTGGCCGCGGTCAGCCGGTCGGTGAGATCCCCTCGTCCCCACAGCGCCAACAGCCCGGAAAGAGCCAGCATCAGCAGCCCAAATCCGAACGAGACCTGCAGCAAGCGGGAGGGAGTCGGCAACTCGCCGTGGGCGCCGGGCGCAATCGGCGCCTCGTCGCCAGCCGCAATGCCACTGGCCCGGGCGGCTGCCCGCTCCAGCACGGGAAGCGCGTGGCGGAGTGCCCACACGGTGGCCAGCAGGAGCGCCGCCGTCAACGGCAGATTCCGGCCAATGTAGACCGACAGGTTGTAGAACCCAGTCGCACGGAGGATGACCACCGCCACAACGGCCGCGGAGTGCGCAGACGCGGCGAGGGTCAAGAAGGGCAGCGCCAGCAGCGCTCCGCCCGCCGTGCCGGCAGGGCGGAGCAGCGCGTACCAGACGCCAGCCTCCGGGAGAGCCGTCCCGGACTGTGTGCCCTCGCCGCGACGGCGGAGCACCACGGTCTGGATGCTCTTGTTGCCCTGAGTGGCAATGCCTATGGCCAGCAGGACGGCGAGGACCAACAGCAGGTATACTCGCGAAGGTTAGGAATACACCGAAGTGGAAGTTCGCAGAACTTCACCCGTGGGCGTGTGGTGAGCACCCAACACACTGCTGTGCACGCAGAGGCGTCGAACTTGTGCAATAGCTTTGGTGT